>Ga0126338_10003562_pt1 | contig 10932 bp, 9 predicted proteins | sample OrbCmetagenome_2_FD_92529 | JGI IMG/M metagenome (GOLD analysis project Ga0126338, IMG submission 92529) | Coral microbial communities from Petempiche,Puerto Morelos, Mexico - Orbicella C C metagenome | ecosystem: Host-associated > Invertebrates > Cnidaria > Coral | place: Petempiche,Puerto...
GGGCTTAAGACCAGAAAAAACAACCATCAATTCACCCGTTAATATTAAAATAATCTGTCAGTGTGATAACGAGATCTTCTTGTTTGTTTAATTAAGCCAAACACCTTTATAACGTTACTATTGCACTCGTCCATTCCCTTGCTCGAAGTTTAGATTCCCCTTACTGCTTTCAGTACATTTGTTACTACTCCAGTTGGAAGAATTTAGCGTTGGATCAGGATAATATTTCTTTATCGATTACCGTCTCTAATCCTGTTACCTGTCTGCTTGGTTTTGTACTAATATTGTATGGAGAAATTGAATTTTGATCAATACTAAGATTTAAGTTAATTAATTTTTTTTGGAAGGAATAAATAAATACACAGAAGCCTTAGTTTGTTCAGAAATTCAAAATATCATTGTGTGCACAAAATTGAAGCGGCCTATCGCCCGGGTTTTATTTTGTATTAAACGCATGTTTGCAGTTTACAACAAAGAGGGGTGCTTGTTCTCGAAACTGTGGGAAGTTGCAGAAAACCTGTGACAATACGGTATGGACTGTGAAAACTTTTGTCTAATATATGAAAATAAAACTTATAGGTGATATACACTGCTCGCAAACTTTCTCGTACCCGGCTTTGGAATTAACTAAAAAATATCATCAATTGTTTCCTCTCTCTACGTATTACAGAACTGAAGCACTACCAGCAAAAATAAAATCTCCTCTGGATTCGTATACAATTTTTAATTCAAGGTTGATTCCACTAGAGTCATAACGACACTAGGTAAATTAAATTTTCAAGAAATTGACGTTACCTCTGCCAAGTCTTCGTGTAAAGTCGCGATTTCCCACCATGAAATCAAGACCAGTTTTCGAGTTCATGACCGTCTTGATGCAAGACGCACATTCCAAAAGCATAACCGCCGCATCGAAGAGCAACTTCAACGAGCCTAATTTTTCCAAAGCGTCAAGCAAAACCTCCATTCCGTTGTTCTCAAGAAATTGAAGCATCCAATCCTTCGAAGAGCTCTTCAACTTGCTATGGATCCCACAGTAGGTTTGAACAGACGGAAATCGCAACAAACGAACACAAAATTCCGGGGAGACTTCGCTCGAGAGCAAAAACCCTTGGTCTCCATCGGATAGTCGCCTCTTTAAAGACGACCATTTGTTTTTAACGGTAAATCTCGACATTTTCGACGAATTTTAAACGGAATACATTTCACAGGTAGTTTTGGTGCCCCCTGGGGCACAGAGCATTAAAATGCCAATCATTACATTGTCCATGGCAACAAAGTAGGCTTACAGCACCTCAGGTCGGCCTGTTTTGACGATAAAAGCCAACAGAAAGTTTCGCATGCGAAAAAATGAAAGCGGATTTCAGGTGACACCTAGGGGAATTTTTAATAGTTTTTTGTTCCATATTCAAATAAGTCATTAAAATTGCAGCTGGCACATAAAGTGCCTTTTTAAAAAAAACCAGCTAAAGTTTAGCGAGTGGCATTTTGGGCGGTAGGTCAATAATCCTTCTTTTCTCCAAAACAGTTGGCGTTAAGCGTACAGTTTGGCGTTCACTCTTTGAGAATTAAATCTAAAAGAAGTTAAAATTCAGTAAAATGCAGTGTTTTAAAGATAACGATTTTGATAAATTCTTGAATCACATTTAGTCTAACTGCGCGATGAGTTCAGAGCGGTTGGCCGTGCAATGGCCTCATTCTTAGGTAGTGGGCTCTAGAGCAATTGTTTCACGTTGTTGCCTCTCACCACCCGAGTCTATTAGTGGGTAGCATGCCGAGAAAACGTAATAAAAGTATTGCGGGATGTGGGGAAGATGAGCTTTCTGTTAGACCACAAACAGATCTTAAGGTAATACAACAGCTGAAAAATGAGGGTTCTTCAGCTACGCGCAACACAAGCGTGGAAGTGTCACACACACGCGTGTCGATCGCGATCGCGCGTAACTGACAGTTCTGACAGATCCAGATCAGTCCAGTCAGTATAAGGGTTGTCGTCATTACCAAGCCACCCGTGCGCAGCTCCCGGTTCGAATTAATTTGATTGCATTTTTGGCATGTGTGACCAAAAGTATGTATTAGCGTAAAACTAAGGTCATATAATAGTGCTTCAGGGTTAGGGTCTTTTGAAAAATATCGCTTTAATTGTGGAATTCTCCTAAAGCTATGAATATGATGGGCGTGGACCTTTTCATCCGATTTTCCACGTGGTCAACGACTGTTTCTCGCGGTGTCCGCTTTTCTGTCCGCTTTTCACCTCAGGAAAGAACGCGGGCTCACTTTCCGGAAGGCTTATAATAGTTTGGTCGGTCACGTAAATCCCTCTTCCGTAAAAACAATTGATTAACAAAACCTTGTAAGAGAAAAGAGATTCGTTTTTCTCGGAACTGGCTCAAAATGATAGAATGGAAATTCAAACCTTGCTGCGGTATAACCTGAAATATTACTTGTAATCGTGATTCCAGTTTCCGGTAAACGTCCCAATTGAAAATCCGGGGACACGAAATACCACACTTATAAAAATAAACAAACGATTTTAACGGTAAACATTTATATTATTTCAGCTCCTTTCTGCTTTGAATTCGGCAGATCAGATCGTTCATTTAGGGGTTCAAATGATGATTGCTTTGTTCTGGAGTGTCTCGTGTTTAGTTTTCACCAAAAAAACATGATCGTAGGAGTCATGATCAATGGAGCATTTTATACAAACCGTGAATTCCCACATGAGCAATGCTATTTATAACACAGCTGAGTAGAAAACACAATAGAGACACTTTCAAACGATTTCTCACTTAACAGCACACTAGCATCGACAATAATATGAAACGAAAATCTCCTTGTACAAATGGAAATTAAAACATGTGCAAACTGAACTCTCTGACATGCAACAAGTTCACTGAGATCACACCCCGAGGCACACATTTCTGGTTTATATAAAGAGCTTCTAGCTGCAGTAAAGCTTAAGCAAGCACAAATAATCTTATAGAAAAGAAATCCTTACCATAAACTAGCTGACAGACGAGATCTGGAGATGACAGGAAGTAAAACACGCCAGCTTGAGAGTTCAGTACTGCTTTAATGCACTGAACGCACTCGAGCGCCACAAAAGCATCCATGAAGGCGATGTGGTAATTTTGAGCTGACAAACGAACCGAGAGAATCTCTAACGCGTTCATTAACACATCTAACCCTCCAAGGTCGAGGAACTCTGTCATCCACTGGCTGGAACATTTCGAGAGTTTGGGATGAAGCGCGGAAAAGTTCTTCAACGACGGTATACGAAGAAGACTGACGCAAAGTTCTGGCTCGATGCTGCTGAACTGTCCTTTAGCTTGTTCGTGTGAATCAACAAAGACATTTTGCTGGAAAATAGGCGACTTTCGAATTCTTTGCCAGCCTGAATTTTCCATGTCTTAGTAGAGAACGGTAAAGTTTACTATTTCCGTACTGTGGTTCTAATCTCCCCACTAACAGATAGTCTTTTATACTTAATATGCAACCCTCGCTATTCGATCACGTTCAAACCTATTGAAGACCTGACCAATCAGAATTTCGTTACATTTATGGGTGCAATTCCGGTGCAATTTTAAAATTATAAAACTGTCGGCATTGAAGGTTTCTTTCACAGTAACGTATCAATCGTGACTGAGATTTCAGGAAGTCTCTCGAATAAATCGAATGACTGTAGAAACATGGCGCCCTTGGGTTAACAGGGGTAGTCGATAACCTCTGAAGATGAAAAAAAAAAAAAAGATCGCCTACGGTGCTTTGAAGGGGGCGAAGTGGCGAAATGACGAAATGGCGCTGAGGTTAGCCGCAAATATCACTGACCGGCTCAATAATTGTGAGGGTTAACCCTCATAGACATCCGTATCCCACATTGACTTTTACCCGTAGTGCCATTTCGTCATTTCGAAATTCGTGTTTTAAACACGACCCTCTGAAGAGTGAGATTTAAATTTCTAAGGGGAGCTGACCGTCACACGAAAGTCGAATTCAAACCTCAACTGCTTGACTTCTACTTAGTTCAAGATGATGCACACGTTGTGAAATATGAAGCAGAGATTCAAGTACATGCGATTGGTTCTGAAGACCTGTCAACCTTTACAAAGAACGTTGTATGACATTTTACCCTTCATTGTAAGTTATAACTAGCGCTTCAGAAAACAATTCTAGGACCTTCTGTGATTGTTGGGCCCGATCTGTGGAGGCTACTCAGGCATCTACAAATGAACCATTTCCAATGGATCGCGTGACCTGATGAAAGCGATGACCGCATGCAAATGTTGATGGCGAGGGCACGCTAAAAGTTACATATTCATTTCCTAATAATTATGATTCTCTAAGGTTCAGTAAACAAAAGAGAAAAGCTGCTTCGAGCCATATAATTAAAGAGAATGTGTCTTTCTGTCACCTCTTTGAGAAACGAGCACGTTGTTTTCTTTCAATCATCGACTTAAACAAACAACACGAATTAACGTAATTAATTCTATGCACATGGCAGCATGTGCGAGGTTGAGGCGAATCCATTGTTTGTCAATTTGTAAATTACTGAAGCGTTAGTCCGTCTTAATAGACTCAACGGGCAGCGCCTTTTGTACAAAACAGTCAGATCGCTTAAGTTCGAGTGTGCACATCGACAAAACCTTCGAATAGATGTTATCTTAGTCTATCTTTCCCTCAGGCCAAAATTTTTATAGTTTTAGATCTATCGACGGAAAGTCCTGGATTGCAACGATACTGTACCGGGAAAACTAAAATTATTTTTCATCAATCATCGCTAATTATCTTGAACTGATAATATGTACAATAGATTTCACATCGCCTCGTTCATAAGGTTCTCATCCAATCACATGTCAGGCACGATGCTCTTACGCATGGGGAAAATAAGTAAAACAAAAAAACAGAAACAGTTCAAGAAAATGTCACTTTCATAGCCATAAATAGACTTTCTAGAGAATATGTTTTTCATAGCCGAAGTCGTTATATTCAGCCGTAGATCAGTCAGAAATTTGCATGTTGAGAAGGGTCCACTTCATTTGGCTTTCAGCTGCATGAAATTATCTTAACATCACGCAAACATCTCAAGCTATTTACCAAATTCATTGAAACTGGCAAACACTCATTGTCTTGATTTTTCTTTGACATCGAAGTTTAACTTTTAATGATACTTTGCCATAGAAAACACTTCACAAAATCTGTGAAAGTCGTTCAGTTATGTAAATCGATTGCAAATGAGGAGTTCGGAATTTTCAGATGATAAAAAAAAACATTGAAAACATTAGGGATCTGTTAAGACTGTTAATAACTAAAGGAAAATTATTAAAAGCACAAAAAATTACACCAGATAAACCTATCATTAAATTTTACGTAGGTTATCTTCGTTATTTGTCGACATCAAATACTCTACTCTTCAAGCACAACATCATTAAGCGAGATAACGATAGCAATGTTAAACTTTACGTACCAGTAACTAGTTGATTTGCTAGCGAAGAATGGTTGCTCATGAATTCCAATCCGGTCACATTATTCAAGACAGCTTTAATGCATCGTACACATTCAAGTTGTAGAAATGCATCGGAAAACTTCGCCAGGCCGCGCTCGCTCAGTTTTTCGAGAACTTCAAACAGCGACGTTAACCCTCCAAGTTCCAAGAACTCGGTCAGCCATTTCTTCGAACAACCTTCGAGTTTCCTAATCAAACTTGCGTATGTTTTAAGCGAGGGAATTCGCACAAACTTGATGAATAACTCCGGCTCTACTTCTTTCAAATCGGTGAGCAGTTCAAGAGTTTCTTGGCCATCCGTTTGCTCGCTGATATCGAACCCTCCGGCTTTGCACAGCTTCTTCCAGTTCACCGACATCGCTGTAATTTCAGTTTTGGGGAGTTTACCGTAGGCTTCAGATCAGTTCATGACAATCGACCGGCAGGGCTTAAGCCATGCAAATCTCAACGTTTTTTTTTTTTCTTTTTCCGCCCACGATTCGAGAGGATGTTTATGACTTATTCTATAACTGTTGATGGATACGTCTATTCACGTAATCGCTGTCATTTCCCTTTCCCATAGGAGAACAGTACAAAGCTCACTATTAAAGGTTACGACCCTTTTCTTGCACGTAAGCGCACAGCAGACGTCAATAATAACAACGAGGAAGTCTGCAACGAAGCGTATCTCCCTGGTCCTAGCCTATTGATACCTCATTTTCTCTTTCAATCGAAGACAAACACACATGCTGGGCCAAATTATTTATTCAGTGAAAAGTTGTATTCCGATAATAATACTAGGTGAATATAGCTATTTTTTTTTATGAGTCAATCTTCATGCCCCTAACCCCCAGGTTAGTTGAAACAGCAGGCCCATATATCCACCAACAACAATACAAAATATTCCGGATATGGATAAACGATTTCCCCCAGTGCCCAGCTCTCCCCTTCCCTTCACCTCTTTCCCTTCACTTTTAGGACCTTTATCAGCTACAGAACATTGTACAACTTCAAATAGAAAATTTTTCAAATTCTGCCAGTAGATCGCGTGCAGAAAAGAAACTTTCAATCTTCATCAGACGATGGACCATGCAGAAATGCTAGTATGTACCGACGTCCCGAAGTTCAAGTGCCGAACAATTGCTAGAGGAGAAGCGGAAGTCAAATCGATGTGTAGCATTTAAGTTCTCTTCAACTTCACCTACCAACTTGAAAACTGTTTTTTATCTCAATATTAATATTGACTAATGTTATTTATGTCCGAAGAGACTGTTTTAAAATCTAATGAACGTAAGCCAAACGGAGGAAAAAAAAGCTATTTTTAAACAGTTCGTCGATCGTTTTACCGTAATGTTGTTCCATATACGTTTAGAAACGATCACCGGTGTAGCTTATGTCTGTGGAACATAATCGAAGGGAAAACTTAAAATCACTTTTCTGGAGAAGAGAATTTTTGAGAGCAATGTTGAAATTCTGTTTAGAACTTTCGAAAAAGGAAGGGATTAGCCATAGAGTCTAAAGGTCATTAATGTTTCATCAACAATTAAAATGTAATTTTGTTTTAAACCCAACAAGCAGAAGTTACTTTCGGACCGGTTAAAAATAGAAATGTCCCTAAATAATCTCACCAGGTGCAAAACTTGAACATTGAACATTACAATCTGAAAGTTAAGTTTCATCCTACTGACGGTATTATAGATTATGATTTCTGAATATATTTTTCTAGAGGTTTTTGAAGAATGTATTATTGAGAGCAGCGCGCGCTATATCATTTGCCTAAATAGGAAGTGGTTGGCGACAGAATGTAAGGTCATTGACGTTTCACGGTACAGGATTATGGGCTCCACCCCAGATTTTCCGATAACATGATAAGTCAAAGATAAGAAGTATAAAAAATATGTATTAAACGAACCCGGCTGAGCAGAACTTTCCTTCGGCTATTGAGGGCGCGGGGCCAGATGGGGTTAAATGAGAACTGGCATTTACCATTTTTTCACTGGGAAAAGGAGATTTGATTCACTGGAGCTGGGGATCATAAACAAAAGAAACTGGAAATGGTATTGGGATTTGCACAAAAAATAGTCTGGAAAAAAATGAGATTTGATTTGTGCTGAGAAATGGACGCCTCTTCAGGACCCTAGATATTAAATGTAAAAATGTTCGTTATTACTCCCCGAGCTTATCGTTTGGTTATTTCATATTTAATGCCGAAATAAATATTTGTCCTTGGAATCATAAGCGACAAAAATAACACATAAGCGAAAACGGACTAAACGTTTTATTACGGTTACGCCAGAAACGTGTGGATCCGCGTGGGAAACCTACATTACGATGTTGAACACAACAAACCCGTTTTCCTTATCAAAGTTAATTCTTTGGTCAAGAATAACTTTCAAGAGAGATTCATTGAAACCACAACTTCTCTAAAGTCAAAAATATGTTTTAGCATGATAATCTTGCCACAGGTTACAGCTGAGCAGTTCGAGTGGATCGTATTGGAGAGGTAAATTTCTAAAGAAAAAAAAATTGTGAGCTACAAAGGTCACTGGTCGCATCATTGAGGTGGTCGGATTAACGTACTGGGTAAAGTTAGAAAGAAAACAAAAGTTGGGAACTCCAAAAGGAGGTCGTTATTCCAAAGGCTGTGTGATCAGTCTCAAGTGTACGGCATATCTCCCTCTGCAAGACTGCTTTTAAATGCCTTTTCTTGGATAACATCTTATCATATGGTTTTGAAGGACATCTAACTCCGGACTGGATGCAAAACAAGGAACCCAAAACGTACAGTTATGCGTATTTAGCAAGTTGAAATGTGCAGACGAAACCAGTATTGCCGGCAAAACCTTCGTTCTGTGGTCAGAACCATATTGTCCATCCTTTTGTAGTCTCCTAGCCGAAGACTTTTTTTACGGTTCGCAGGTCCTCAAGTACTCAAAAACGAATTGCAAGTTACATTTTTCAGGACGAATACCTGTCTACCTGTCAGACAAGGGTGCCAAATCCCACTGCTTAATACTGATTAACCTCCCTAGTGTCATTTATAATATATAACCCCTTGATCAAGAATAATGGAAGTTGACTATCATGCAGATTTCTAAAAAAGCCACTGTTGATATTGGTGAACATAAACACGATTCCTTTTTGGCACATTTCTACTTATTCTTTGTCTCAGTCGATTTTTTTTCTTAGTGATGAAAAACAATTCGCTCATTAAATTTGGATGCATTTATGTTTGGCGCACCTTGTGGCATAAAAACTATTACCAGAGATGCCGAATTGTTTTTAAAACTTTCATTAATTAAAACTGAAATATATATTTCGCTCCTCTCTCTCCTCAAGTGCAACCAGGTATCAATGACATAACAGGCAAACAACGATTTACCTACCAATTACTAGTTGATTCGTCAGCGAGGGGTTGTTGGTGACAAACTCTAAGCCCGTCTCATTATTCAAGACAGCTTTAATGCACCGCACACATTCAAGTTGTAGAAATGCATCGGAAAACCTCGCCACGCTTCGCTCGCTCAGCTTTTGGAGAACTTCAAACAACGTTGAAAGTCCCCCAAGCTCCAAGAACTCCGCCAGCCATCTTTTCAGTTTGGAGCATCCTTCAAGTTTTCGGATTAAACTTGTGTATGTCTTGAGCGAAGGAATTCGCACAAACTTGATAAATAATTCGGGCTCTACATTGTTCAAATTGTGTCGCTCACTTTTACCACCCCAGCTGATTTCAAGCTTGCTGGCTTTTGCCCGCTTTTTCCAATACGCCGACATCCTGGAAAGTTTTTCTGCGGACACTCAGCTCGCTCGATGTTTTTGTTCATTATTTCCCTTTAGGATTTCAAAGAGCATATTTCAGTTTACTCTTTATATGTCCCGGGGGAGGGGGAGACTCCAAAAAGTGTCAGGAATACCCGTCGCCGGAAATTTTGCCGAATTATCTTACTCCCCCTGAAAAGGTTCTAAAATCAATTTCTGAGGCGTGGCCTCAGTTGTTGGCCTTTAAAAGTCTGTTTTGATAATAATTGCGTCTATCTCCTTCAGTTGTTGGACAAGAATATAACGCTCTGAAGAAAATTAACAGGGCGAACAATTCTCTATGGTCGTTCTATATTGAGACAAGCAGGTATGGACAACAGGAATTGACAATCTCCCCCGGAATCATCATATTGTTTGTTTACGTTTGTCTGGAGTCTAATTTAAGACTTCTTTTTTTCTTCTAGAACGTTGAAGAATTAAATATTAAATTATGGATATTAGCCGAACGCAAATGAAAAAAAACAAACTTCATCGTCGTAGTTCACTATTCTGCTCTACTCCTGGAAAGCATGACTGCGTAGGTTATGTTGGTGGAACGCTGCATGGCAGAGGAACTTTGAAAGACTTAACGCCGCGGAGAAATTAGGACTGAGGAAATTTCTAGTAACACGGCATTTGTGCCCAGTCTTCTCTTTTGTGATGTGATACTTCATGCATCGTACACGAGGACGATGTTAAACGATCTCAAACAGCTGCAAGAGCGTGGACACAGGAAGTGATCGCGTGATTATTTTAATTCAAAACATTCGTCTTAAATTTTCATTCTGTCGCTGTCAAGGGTAAATTCTGCTGAGTTATTGCACAAAACTATGATTTCAGCCTTGATAAGAATCAGTATTCAGGTTTGAGGAAGTTAGATCACGAGACACGTAGCCCTAACACGCGTGGGCGGGACGGTTGAATTTGCAAGCGGCGTTTCAGGTCACGTTATTCACGTGTGATATTTGTCAAGAGAGACTGAAAAACAACTTCCTCAAAATCCAAAAACATGTTCCGTTCGACCTCTTGAAGATATATATAGCACCATTGTGACCCTTCCCTTGGAAAAAATCCAACCTAGATTTTAACGCAAAGAAGCGCGCGTTAGAGGTCGTACTTCTCAACTCGCTAGAAAACCCAGCGCTTGAAATTTTAAAGTTTGATAGAGAATTCGAAAAAGCTGTATTTCTCGTTCTCCCAAACTTCCTCTCGTGTGTTCCGTAACTCGATAGCTTGAAACTTAAATTTAATCTAATCTAGTTGACGAGTTAAACACCACGGTACCAAAAAGGGCGGATTGGAAAACGGAAATTGCAGTTTTTCTGGCGACCCAATATCATTTCTGGTTTTGATTGAGTTGTCAATCGTCAAACAACTTAGAGAAAAAAAAATCGGTTTTTAGTCAGGATGAACTATTTACGGAAGGTCTATTCTGAAAAATTAAAGTTCCGTAGCGCAATCGTTTGTAAAAGTGTTATTTTTTTAGAAAGTTTAAAGCGCGTACTACTCCAGATAAAACTTTGTTATGTCATTAATAACCAAAGGCTGTTTACAACGGAAGTCACGTCTGTTATGTTAATTCAGCCGTTTTCAAGAGAAACTTCAAGATATAAAACGCGCTCCTTTTTTACAAATCCCTTTTTCCATCCATTTTA
>Ga0126338_10003563_pt1 | contig 10931 bp, 10 predicted proteins | sample OrbCmetagenome_2_FD_92529 | JGI IMG/M metagenome (GOLD analysis project Ga0126338, IMG submission 92529) | Coral microbial communities from Petempiche,Puerto Morelos, Mexico - Orbicella C C metagenome | ecosystem: Host-associated > Invertebrates > Cnidaria > Coral | place: Petempiche,Puerto...
GCTGATACTTACAGTGCCGAGACGAACATCGTAAATTTAAGCTCAGTTGCCAAGTAATGAAACAAAAAAGCTCTAACGTCAATGAGTTTAATACCATCAAGATTAGCTGATACTTACAGTGCCCAGACGAACATGTCGACCAGATGCACTTGTCACTGGTCTGAGAAAGAAAGTGGGGATAAAATGCTAAATCAGTCATGAAAATGTTATGCACGACAAAGTGTTTAGTGTGTCAACAGTCGTCATACCACATACCTTGCTGTTTGTGCAGTACGAGGGGTCCTTATGGCTTGCTCCATAGTTCCAGGTCTTCCACTTTGTGTTCCTGGCCTGACAAATCCACTGACTGGACGACCTGCTTGGGACATGGGTCTGGAAGGGAAAAAACATGTTATCCAAGATATTCAGGAAATTGCTTAAGAGTCATACAAAAGACTGCAAAGATTGATTATGAATTTTTTCAGCACTTTCCAGAGATAATAAAAAAAAAAAGTGTCAAAGATGTCGCTGAGACAAGCCAAAACATTACGTGCAGTTATCACAGAGATCCATATACAGTCCAGCCTCTCCACAACCACGACATTGGGGATGGTGGAAAGTGGCTGTTCTAGAGAGGCAGCCGTAATGGGGAGGTAGGTGTATAACATGGCACCTGTTGTTGTTGTTGTTTATTTTGGGGGGGCAGAGGGGTGGGGATGCAACATTTTCTTTTCTCAAAAAATGATTATTTTACCACATAAATTGTACGTTACACAATCAAATTATATCAATAAAACACAAACTAAACAGAAACAGAGACCAACGATGCACGACAGGGATCAAGTTTGGTGACCTTTTTTTAATAATAATGGGGTTTTGTATACACCATTCGTCAGTCACTGCTTAACTAACCATTGTTGAAAGGTTATTTTGGCAAAGGTTACTTCTGTTTTAGTGGCCGTTACTGTTGTGGAGAGGTGGCCCTTGTGGAGAGGTTAAAATAGGAGTAAGTGTATGGACTGTCTGCTGGGAACAAAAAAAAACTGGCTGCTGTAGAAAAGTGGCCACTAGTGGAGGTTTGACTGTAGTTTCTGTTGCAGGAGACAAAAATTAGTGATATGACAAGAGAAGGCCAGCTTTTTCTCAGGCTAATGTTCATATAGCAAGAAATTTACAACGTACCTAACTCCTGGTGTAGGGGCTCCCATCCCAGTACTGGTTCCTGGTTTCTTTAATGAAGTTCCTGGGCCTGTAGATCAAATCATACAGTGTCAAAAATTTATGGGCATGTCAGTTTATCAGAGGTAGAAATTCTTTAACCTTTGCATAGTGGTTAGTGCCTGGGAAAGGGACTTACATATGACAAAAATCAGGGATGCTTGTTATCCCTCTTAGGGGTTTAATCAAGGATTCTAGTCACACTTAGGGTCTTGATGACAAAAAAACCACTATTTATAGCTGTCAAAGTATCTTTTAAGGTGCACTTGAAGAAATAATAATAAAAAAGGCTCTTATTTCCATTCTTAGGCATGATTTCTGCTGGCCTCTCAAGATTGGTCTATTAGCATGGGCTCCTTTCCTGAAGCCTATTCCGTTTTAAGAGGAATCTTTTAGGGGTCGAATAAATCTGGAGCCATGTCCAGAATGGTCTATTCAAATTTGCCAACAAGCATTGGGGACCTTTTCATGTGGGAGTACCCCACCCCAGGAGGGTTAGTGTGACTTCCAAGCAGTAAATATGCTGGAAACTGTTCAGTTTCATTCCAGACAGTAACTTTTCTCAAGTGAGAAAATTCTACCGACTACATCACATGGTAAGCAAGGATAACATTTGTGAAACCAAGGTATTTTTGTCTATAGCGGTTTTCAATTGATTGTCAAAAGTACTTTGGTTTTGGTTTTATATTTGAGATTGGCTGAGTTGTCATCTGGTAAGTAATTGCTTTGGTTTTGGTTTCATGGTACTCAAGAGAAGACCACTCTAAAGGACAACTATGTGCTCCCCTACAACACAAATTACCAGTGTACACTGTGTTAAATTTGTATCCCGCCTGACTTGAAAATATAAATAATTTCAAACTCAATGAGCTGCAGATTTGATGTTCTCAAATAAGACCAAATCTGCAATTATTGAATCTCACATAAAAAAAAATAAACAGCACGATTAATGCAGATTATCGTCTGCGCAGCAGGTGACTTTTTTCGCTGAAGAAAAACGGGAAGCATAGATATAAGCTCACTAACGTGGTAACTGGGCAACAGCGTTGTCATCCATTAACATTTCAGCAATTCCTTCCTCGTCAACATCAACTTCGTCAACATAAACTTGTTCCGTGAGCGCTCGTGTCTTTAGACACCATGATGCCTGATGATAAAGACGAGAAAACATTCATAACAGAACGCTTCTGAGAACGGGAAAAAATCAACAACATTCGATCGTGTGTAACTTTGTTTTAAATAATTTTGGAGTGGCTATTAACGGTACTTTCTTCTGATTTCTAAGAAAATGTACTACCTGGTCATAAGGATTTTTCTGCAGTAACTGCGTACAAACTTCTGCACACTCCTCAAATTTCCTTCGACGATAAAAACTCATCGCCAAAAACAGCCGGTCCATCTGCATCCCAGTGGTCGCCATCTTGGAAGAGTTCTCAAGCGTTTCATCGCTGGCTCAATATTGTTGTCGTCATGACAGCGGTACAATTTCCCGCGAAATTTTAAAAGTAGTAAGTGTTATTTGCCTTTCTGCCCGGCATTGCGCAAGCTGGTTGTGTTCTGCTCTGAAACTGCTTGGGAATAATAATTTAGCATTTGTCACTATTATTACTACCTTGATTTTCGAAATCTCCTTTTCCGCTGCTGGCATAATGCTCGCTTCCGCAAATGACCAGAAAAAAAAACCTAATTGAAAACTCATTCTGCGGGCAGAATTCATTTTCCGAGCCTAACCACTATGAAGGGAGAACAGACAATAGGCACGACCTTATTTGATTTTAGATCACAGGCGAAGCGAACATAGAGTTCTTTAATTGCCTAAGATGTCTGCCATGCTAGTGGTCTAGCAAAGAGGAAACTGATTGTTTTAAAAATTTGAATAACACAAATATTTCATGTTCTTAGGAATTATATCGGTGTTACGTGACGCCCGCAGTTTAAAACGGCATAACTTGCAAACCGAATCTAACGACTTTTGCAACGGAATTTTCTTTCTTTTAGTTCTTTTTATAACAATGATTTCTTTTGATGTTTCTTTTTAGCATGGAGCTATATTTACAACCGCCTCCGCATTCCGAGTGCGCGCGGGCGGCATTTCAATGCTACTTGCATATTGATTCAGGACGTGCAGGTCATGTCGTGCGGAAAAGAGCAAAACGGAAACATGACTGGCGGCATTTCATATGAGAGACAAACGTGCACTGTCACCATTACAGAGCTTAACATAACCGTTAAAAAGCCACAAGGTCCCGGGGTGCAGTTTTATTTGGGCCACAATTTGCAAAGTGGCGTAACATTACTTTGACAAAAATTTAAACACAACATTCCATGCGCGATCAGTAAAACTTCCATCCTGCATGCCCCTGTGAACCTCTGACCAAGCGTTTCAGCGTCTTTCAGCCTCCTTGCACAACCACTTCTCGTCCCTCCTCGAAAAAGGGTCTGATTCAATCACACTCATAAATCTGTTAAATATTTTTGTATATTGTTGTTTGAGGGAAGGGAAATGCTTGGGCAAATATTTGTAAGAAGGAAAGCATAAATTATGTATCTCGATCACTATTGTCAATTTAACAATCAATATAGGCCCCTTATCCTTAATCGAAAGTATCCATCAGTACATAAATGGTAAAAAAAAAAGCCTGATTATTATAGGCTTTTCAATCCTTGTAAATTCCGGGTTCGGTATGCCCATAAGGTAGATCCGTAAATAGCTACACGCGCCATAAGGAAACGTTTTAGACGCTTGTGGCATTAGTAAACAGATGTCTCCTACTTAAATCCGGGTAAAAGTATTAGCTCATGTGAATATTACATGTAAAGCGACACTCCGTAGTTTTCTGATGCATTGACTTTTTATTCCTCGTCAGGTAAAGGCATTTTGATAGTTAGCTCATGCACCGAACTAATAAGTACATAAGATCAATTATTTCAAAAATATTATTCTATTGCCTTTTAAATTTCTCGTTGTTGGTGAAAGTTCGAGTGACGCGACGCTCACCGGCGACGCGTTTTCTTCCCAATGCGCGTTCTATGTCGCGCGCGTGACGCGAACCCAAAGGCGATTATTGTGTTGAAATGAGTTGAAATGGTTTCCTTTGTGTTTGAATGTGACGTCATCGCGGACCTCCAATCAGAGCCCGGAAGCCAGTGGGCATTGGCCCCTCATCCGGCGAAACAATGCAAAGAGCTTTCATAATGAGGTTTACAGTGTTTGGTGATTGTATGGTAGAAACGTGGAGGTCTTTTTCGCGAAGAAAATTTGCTCCTTTTTCAAGAGTACTTCAAAGGTTGAAATTTTCAGTCGGATATGGCGTGAGTTTTCAACGAGGATATATTGATTGCGATAGCGGAAAACAGTCGCTCGCTGGTTGACGCACGCAAGCTTTCCTCGCGCGTGTGAAAGCTACAACGCCAGCTGCGACATTATAATCTTCAGTAGCATAGTCTCCTTGAAAATGGAGAAACAAATACCCGACTCTGTCATTCTAGAAGTATTCAGGTACCTCTCGAAAAGGGAACTAGGTATTTTGGCCCAAGTTTGCCGGCGCTGGAGAAGAGTAGCTTACGATCGTTCGCTTTGGTGTGTTGTTGACATGAATGATTTTTGGCCTGCGGTCGATGAAGAGACTTTGTTGATGTTGATCCGGACGCGTTTATCTTCGGTAAAAGCGCTCAATTTGGGCGGCTGTACCCTTACAGCTAAAGTGGCAAAAGAGCTGGCTAAAAGATGCCAGCAACTCCGTAGTCTGGTCTTCTATGGAGCCGAGGTTGAAAGCGAAACGGGACACGAAGGCATACGCGACTTTCCAACAGGTTTAGAACTCATGGATTTGCGCTACTCGTGGGGAAATTTCAAGTTTATGAGGCGATTACCGAGGCATTTTACGCAAATGAGATACGTTGGTCTGGGAATGGACTCATCAGAGAGTCTTGTCCCCGATATATTTGCTAAAATGAGGAACTTGCGCATTCTGGATTGCACGGATTGCGAGACATTGACCGATGACGCACTTCTCAAGGTCTCAATGAATTGTCCGCATTTGGAATCGATTTGCTTGAACGAATGCAAGAATTATCGAGGCAAATACCTTCATCGGGTCCTTAGTAACTGTAAATTCGTGTCTACACTTCTTATTCGCTTTACAAAGATAACCGATGAAGCTCTGATGGCGGTAAATTGGGAAAAGACGAAGGTAAAGGAACTTGATTTGACAGGATGCTACTTCGTTACTACAACTGGTCTTTCAAACGTGATTTCTAGGTTGCCCGACATTCGCTACTTCAAAATGAATCAATGTGGATTTCGACACATTCTTCATTTGAGAATTTACCAAGAAGTAAGACCAACACTAGCCTACAAATGTTTAGAAACTTTAGATCTGCGGTGGAACTTTCTTCTTTCCGCGGAATGTTTGGAGGGCGTACTACAGCAGTCCCCCTCCCTGAGGTACTTGGGGGTCAGTCACTCCCCGAGAATACCCCCGTCGGTCATAGCTGAGATGTTCAAGTTTGTTTCCAAGTTAAGGATCTTGGAATTTGGACCTCTGCGAAAGGAAGCACTTTCAGAGAGCCCTCTAGTACCAAACTTGATTAAAATGTGTCCCCTCATTGAGGCTGTGTCTTTGATCAATTTCAAGCTCATTGATGATGCTGATGCCGACTTGGTTCAGGAGCTTAGAGACAAATGTAAACATATCAGGGAAGTGAAACTGTGTAGTCCTCGCATTGAGCATGTGGCCATTGGAAACAGTGGAGAGACCATCACTGTAGAGCGACTGCTTATCAAAATGGAGAGTCTGCTGCCAAGCCCAGAAAATACACTTGGCAAAGTTATCAACAAATTACACGTTTAGGTAGCTTTTATTCTTAATGTAGTAGATCTTCATTGTATATTATTACCAGATGTTACAGGAAAAAATTTGATGCTCACTCCATTTTCATGATTTGTCACCTAGTTAGGGCATTTATATACAGGAGCTTGTCAACTTATTGAATGAGTTGGTACGCAGTCCTAAATGAAATTTTCATCTTTTTTTGGTGAACAGAATCATATTATTGGTTTGTTACATGTAATCCTTAGTTAATCTGGGTTAAATTCTATTTGTATAGACTCAGAATGAGAAACTTCATAAAGTGATTTCAATCTTATATCTTAATCAGCACGTTAAAATAATTTACCGACATTTTCAGATGAATCTTCCGTGACAAATTTTCAGGTTATTGCCAAACCTATCAGAGTACTTCTCCATACATGTTCCTATGATATTTAAGTCATCAATTTTTGTGATGCAACCATATTGATATATTGGTTCTTTTTCTGAGTGTTTGGTTTCATAGCAAACCTGCCTAGTTAATCTGACTTTGTTTACAGCTGAAATTTGGTGTTACATAATATTTCTATTTTTATGAGGATTGCGTAACAATAGTATAAGACTGAACTAGTCAAGTTGACAATTTTGGGTAAAAATGCTGGGGTCACTTTTGTTCACAGAGATTTTTTTCTGTTCCCCTCCATAATTCTCTGAAAGAGGTGAATGTAATACAGTATCCAAATTCTACTATGACTGATGTTAAAGCAAAGTGTTTAAAAGCATTAGTAGAACAAATTTGCATAAGTTGTTTAAGTACCCTAAGCATTATTTATCCAGAATTGTGTGTAGTGTAGTGTATTTGTGAATTAATTTCTTGTTTTGCTTTACAATGCCATCTTTTCAGCAGGCAGACTTGCCAGAATTTTCAGTTCTTACATGTACATGTACATATATACATGAAATATACCCAAAGTGCTAGTAACTAAAAAGTGATTTCAGCTAAGAAACCCATTTTTCTTTCCTAATTTAGAATCATGATTCACACAATTTGGTGAAATAATTTTTGAGTTTTTTAAGTAAAAGCCTGTCATAAGACCATCAAAATGAGAGCCTTTGAACTGTTCTTACATATAATACTGTTTGTTTGCTGTACAGAGTAGTTCTAACTTTTAAGTCTGTGGATAAAGCTCTGACAATTGAAAACTGTGGAGCAGTACCTTTTTTTTCCCCAGGGAAAAGATTAGAGAAGTATGCAAAGCTCTTTTTTGCTTTAGTTTTGTTTAGACTGAGGTAAACAGTTAATAACATTTTTTTTCAACTTGTCAGAGACTACAAAATGTAGTTTCAGTATTTTTTTTCTTTTCAGTATTTGAGGTTTTGGGAAGTGTTACCTTGGGATCTTGTAATCCTAACTAAAATCTTTTATTATCCCAAGGATGTAGATGTAAAGAATAAGTCATAGGAAAGCATTACTTCTCCACTATCATTGCAATCTCCGTAGGTTACCCCCATACAAAAACTATAAGAAACTTTCAGCTGTGTTTCTCTTCCTAAACAAACTGGCATTGTAAAGCAAAACAAGAATTGCTGTAAAGAGAAAAAATATATATATATACTTTAGGACTGGATCCTAAAGATTTAGTTCAAAATGTTGAAAATTTGTAATTACAAACTAAAACATTTAATGCAATGTATTTATATTGTATAATTTGTAATTACCATTTAATATTAAACAAAATCACAATATTAGTATCATACGAGTGATGTGGCTCAAACTATGGAAATGAACATTTTGAAGAGCTATTAAAAAATTATTATACATAGTGGTCTTGTCGTAATTCATAGCAGTATTATTCTTTGTATAGAACAGTATTATTTAAATCTACTTCTTAGCATCCATCAGATCTAGTTGCAAACCTGTGTTAGCTACTAGCTTAGAAAGACTGTGAGTCCCCAGTTGTCCCTTTGCATAACCCTTTGACATGACCCGTGATCAAAAGACGAATAATAAACTTAATAATATTATTTGCAGTGGAGTAAAACTGATGCAAAATCTAAACAGTGACATGAAATTTGTAAGACTGCCAGTTCTGAGATCATTGATATTAAAGTGCCAAATTTATAGGCAGTTGGAAAAATCTTACCATTCACAATTTACCATGAAGGGTTGATGATCTGTTGTATTTCGCCTTTTCTCTGTTGTTCCTATTAATAAATTCCATTGTTTACCCAAAACGTTTTGTCAAAGAACCCGTAAATAGCAGATATACCCCTTGCTCTTTCCAATTAGTGTCAGAAACATCCCTCGTTCTCTTGAAATAATTCATCACGTTCCCTGGCCTTGTGCCCCAAAACCATGGAAAACTCCGGGAACCTCTCCAGCACGTCATCTTTGCCCCGGAGTCTGGACACTAGAGTCCAGATTTCCTCTCGGTCAAAATGGCGGACGTTTTTCGTACGTTGTTGCTTTAGCTGGTGTTGGTAAAACTCGCTCAGTATCGAGCTTTAAAAGTTGTGGAAATAATTTTGAAAACCCAGTTCATCATTTTTTCACATCTTTAAATCAATTAATGATGGCTGAAATGGATCCTGAAGTCGCCAAGCGCCTGCACAACGAAGGAGCGACTTTGATAGTTTCGGACGTTCCCGAAGGCACAGAATTCGGCATTGATTACTTCTCGTGTAACGTTGGTCCTCGCTTTAAAGGAATTAAAATGATACCTCCTGGGCTTCATTTCATATACTATAGTGCAGTAAACAGAGGAGGACAAAGCGCTCCCAGAACAGGCTTGTTCTTGTTCTCCAAGCGTCAAGATGTGTTTGTGCTGAGGTGGGATCCATCAACTGAAGACGTGGTCGAGGTAGACGTTAATGAAGAAGAAAAAGATAAATACAGACAAGGTATCAACACTCACTCCTCCTCACTTGGGTTACCTTTTTTTCTTTCGTGTAAAGCCCTTACCGTACTTGTTGAAAACATTTGGATGATGAAGAATAAGGTTTGGATATCCTTTTCTATTGATCCCTTCTTTTAATAAGTGCAAATTTGAACTTAAAACTTTTCACTTATTTCTTTAAAAAATTCAATCAACCGTTTACATGAGGATTGTAAACTCTTCACAAAGGGGTAAGACGAATCATGTAGGCAAGTTGTCTTGCCTCAGCAGGTAGGGTGACCCAGGCACTTAGGCTCACCCCCAGAAGGGTGGGATTCCCATATGTAAAGAACAGAGTTGCTCATTGTACCTTTTAGGGGTTAAAAAAAGTGGTTTTGGTACCTCTTAGAGTTTTTTCAGTACCTTTTAGGGTATTGGTGCCTCTAAAGATGAAAAGAATTTTCAAGCCACACCCACAAAACAGGATCTAATGGTACCTCTTAGGGTTTCTAACAAGCACCCACGTCCTTTTTAAAATGGAGTCCACCTGGGAGACTCGCCCAGCTGGGACAACTCACGACATACCAAATGTCACCTAATACCTAGATGTTAGATTTTAAAGCAGAAGTTTATATTAAATTTAGAAAAATTAATTTAATGGAACCCACAGTGATCGAATGACCAAAGGAAACCCAAAGAAAAGGGGATCCTGCGATATCCAACCCTTCCTTACTTTCATTTTAAACTGATTGTTGAACACATGTATTAACTGCTTCTGGACTTTGTTTTAAGGTTTACAAGAAATGGACACCTTCCTTGGTCCTTATCCCTATGAACACTTTAAAAAATGGGTCTCCCTGACCAACCATATAACTGAAGATTTACTAGAGAGAGTTCAGCCTGTATGCAAAAAGATATCATCTGTTACTGAACTAGTGCAAGAATCTTTGCACACAAGGAGCAAGACTTCAGAATCTGTGGACACTGTTTCTTCAATTGTGCAGAATCAAGAAACTCTGATCAGATTTTCTGAGATTTCCAAGCAGAGATATCCAGATGGTGCATCACCTGTGGAAATCAGCAAGTACAGTATGGACAGTAGTTATGCACTCCATGGCTTAATAAACCACATGAAAGGTGAGCTGTTTGATGAATCTTACACTGATCAGTTAAAAACACAGACTGCAGACCAGGGCTAAAATGCTGACTGAGGGTAAAATGCAGACTGCAGACTTTTCAACTGAAATCGTGTTACCATTTACATCATTGAAAGCTAACCGTACACAGGCTAACCACAGGGTTATTCAGGCTAACCAGAGTGATATTCAGGCTAACCAGAGTGATATTCAGGCTAACCAGAGTGCAGACTTTCATAACAAGTAGCCAGAATAACCCTGTTTATGGTTAGCACTCAATAATGGAACTAGCATGATATATACGTAAAAAGTCTGTAGTCTGCCGTCTGCATTTTACCCCTAGTCTACAGTCTTAATTTTACTCTCAGTCTACATTCTACACCCAGTCTGCAGTCTGCAGTCCACAAATCTTATACACAACAAAAAAGAGAACTTACATGTAGTGAGTCTGCTCCAGTTTTGTTAATTATAGGTCAGACTGCCGAGTTCAGTTGCAGAATTTTTAGTTCCCCAAAATTCTAGGCTCTGTTCCATTGACTAATCATGAACAGAAAACTCAGACCTGTATATTATGAAACACCAGAAAATGAGCCCAAGTTTTGTATTAGCAAATAGTTAATGAGGTCAGGGTTGCCACGGTCAGGGAAAATTAGATTTTATTCAAGGTCAGGGAAAAGTCCTGGGGAGTTTTGTATAAGGTCATGGAGTTTCTAAATCCCTGTTCAAAGTCGGTGAAAAGTCAGGGAATTTTATCTTAAGTTTTGCAAATTATCTGAGCCATCCTTATTTTTGTTAATGTATGGCCAGAATAGTCATCCTGCAGGGTCAGTGAAAATTGTTTACAGCCAGTGAAAAGTCAGGGATTTTTTTGTTGTCGTTCCAGTGTGTGGCAACCCTGGAGGTGCAGCCAA
>Ga0126338_10003564_pt1 | contig 10928 bp, 8 predicted proteins | sample OrbCmetagenome_2_FD_92529 | JGI IMG/M metagenome (GOLD analysis project Ga0126338, IMG submission 92529) | Coral microbial communities from Petempiche,Puerto Morelos, Mexico - Orbicella C C metagenome | ecosystem: Host-associated > Invertebrates > Cnidaria > Coral | place: Petempiche,Puerto...
TCTTATTTATTCAATTTTCAGCAATAGAAATTAGGTCAGTCTTTTCTCACGCAAAGCTTATGATTAGTTGATTACAATGACGGGAAAAAAAAGTGGGGTGCCCATGCTCGTTGGTGAGCTAGAACCATTTTTCAACTGACAGAGCTCAATATCAAGGCAAATCCGGCATGTTTTCAATATGCGCGTGCACGAACTCGCGCTAATGACGCCATAAATTATGCGCAGTAAGGATGCGCAATGCAAATGTGAGGAATGACCTTAAGTGCGGCAGAAATGCGACAGTCGATTCATACGTCGCATATGTGTCGAACTTGGTTCAGAATTAATGCTGTCGGGTATGTCAGTCAGCGGGAAATATTTTAAACGTAGAGTATTCAATATGGCGGACCGAGATACTGAGGGACGAAGGACTTAAATTTCACGAAAAATTATCCGACAATGGAACGAGAGGGAGAAGGCTGACAATGCAGCAGTTTATTTTGCAATATGTTCAGGTTGCATTGAGTCGAGAATGGCCAAGTTTCTTCTTTCTCTTTGGCGGGACCAAATTTACGCATGCTCATGTATGAATTAGATTCGACACGGCAGAAATTCGACGTTTGAATCAGTGTCGCATTTCTGTCGGATAATGCACAAGACCAGTCGAACGTGCGGCAGAAATGCGGCAACCGATTCAGACGTCGAATTTCCGTCAAATTCAATTTGTTGAATTGAACTCGACACGGCAGAAATGTGAACCGGGTCTAACTTAAGTCTTCTTGTCCACGACTAGAACGCGCCAGTTTTAAATGCTGCATAGAGCACATTGCCAGCCAGAAATACAGTACAACCTGCTCCAACCAGAAAACTTATTGCTCTTGGCAAGGTGATGGCATTCAAGTAGGAAATGGTGTGCAGGATCCTAGCAGCTGTGAAGATACGCAGACACCAAATAGCTCGTATGGCCGGCAGGCCAGAAAACGAGTACAACAAGGCAACAATCAAAAACACTGGAATGCTCTCCAGGTCATTGAGATGAGCTCTGAAATAAAAACAGGCCAAAAAATTGCTGTTACAGGCAATTTCCAAAGTAAAAAAAATGACAAAAATAACGTTTCATGATCAAGAATCTTTCTTACCCTTCCCTTAGGATTCCCTACATTTTTGTTCTTAGAAGGCAAGATGATTAGTTTCAGGGGATAGTATTATCTTAATGAAAACTGCAGTCAGTGTAAAAGAAAGAGCCTAACACCAAACGTTAGACTTGAAAAATTTAAACCTACATTTGCTGCACATTCATGTGTTTAAACCGCAATCCTTTGAAATTATACACACAAATTAAAGGGTCTCCAATGCCTTAACTTTTATTACTACTATTTGTGCATGAGAGAAGATGTATAAATCGTAAATATGGGATTTTAAATAGACTTTTATTGAGGTATTCAATCCAAGGGAAAACGGTTAAAATTGCACACAAACAGTTTTCTCAAATTGCGAACATCTGCCCACGATTCAATTTGACCTGGAAAGCTTTAGCCGCTCCGCAAGGAATCAGGGTACAATTTAGGCCCCGTCCGAGTTTGGGCTAAGCATAAATACCTTCGAACTCTCTCCACATCAGCATGATGTATCAGAGGTTTATCTTTGTTTTTTCCTCCGTAATCCTCTGGACTTGGAAATACCTTTATTCAGATAAACAGACCAGAAAATCCTGATGTTAAATCATTTTGAACTACAATCTTGGACAATTTAAATGAAAAAGACCATCAATGATGGGAAAAATTGACGCGTTTTGGGTTTAGCGCCAGTTCAACATTGATTCGGGGGAAGGCTTGGTTTTATTTCCTATTTTATTCTGACCAAGATTGTAGTCTAGTCCGGGAACACTTTATACGTCCAGTCCAGCTAAGCCGTTCCGTGCTAGGCGGAGAACAAACTAAAATGAACTCTGGTGGATATGCACGCGATCTAATTTGGCCTGTTACTCACAACAAGAGCCTTGAAGACTTCAATCTGCATCGATCAGTCGCATCAAAATTTCAAGAGGCCATCTAATAACACCAATAAAACTAAAAACACTAATCACATTATTCCAAACGGGACAGTAAATATTATCAATAAATACAACAAAAGAAACAGTGGGAAAGCAATCAAATAATGACCTCAATCAACAGTCGTAAAATGCAGTGGAGAATCACGGCTGGAAAATCGAAGTTTCGAAATTTCTAAATGATTGAAGCAATATTGTTCACCGTTCTTTGGCGCGTCAATCAACATATCTTGATGTTTCGTAACTTTCTGAATGAGGATATAATTGAAAGAAAATATTTGTCATTCCAGTATAGCGTCAATTCACAGTTAGGAATTTGCAGTGCACCCGGCTAAATTAGGTCATATTTATAAGTTTTAATGGACTGTAATCTTTCTATGACTTTAAATTCTTGTCATCTCTTCAGGATTTGGCATCTCCACGTGGTACAGTGTCTTTAAAAGTAGTTTGCTTATATGCAACTTGCATTGTTCAAGGTCTCACCTTGTTCTTGATACGATGCCTTGCGGTGAGAAATGACATGGCCCAAGTTTTCAGCAAGAGAATGCTGCCATAGAAGAGATATGCAGCAAGCAAACGATCATCCAGCTTTAGTGAAACCATTTTGGAACTTGCAAATGCTCGTTGGATGAACAGCTAGATTAGAAGACAGCGAGTTTGCTAAATCAGAGATATCCGCCCAGTGACTACGCAAGCGTCTCGGACTCGCCACACGCGATCGCGCAGTCACGCGATCACGCAATCACGCGACTACGCAACTGTGCAAATGCGCAAAGAGTGAGTCAGCAGTTTCATATCGGGCCTGGCACAGGAGATCCTTGATCGTGAACTATACGTGAGACTCGCTGAAAAGCACTTTGGAGAAAACAGACCATTGGTAATTCAGCTTAAGTTGCACTGCATTTAAATTTTAACATATTCGACCAATCGATAAAATGTATTGTATACTATTTAGGTTTATCTCGTCACTGCCCTCTCCTCTAGTTTTCCATAATCTCAAATTTTTCGCTTCTAACACGACTGCTCACGTACAACCTGGAGCCATTAACCGGTTACCAAGTAACGATCCTTTCAATTAAAAAAGCTGCCTGTCATGGCTGTAGGCGGAAGAGTACAGACCGACAGTTATGCAAAGGAAGAATTGCCAAAAGATTTAGATGTGGAGAAAAAATTAACTAGTTGATTCTCATAACAAATTGATTTTTTTTTTAATTGCTGTTATTTGCGACTGGTTATAAGACGGTTCGTGCTTCAAAATAAGAGTCCATATTTCACCAAGCTCCTACCGAAAGAAACCCCCCTAATAAGTACACATTACTCAGTGTTCTGTCACTGTAAGGAGCTATGTTGTGATTTACGTGTCTCACACTACGGCGGCCTAGTATACTAGCAAACCATGACCTGATTGGGTAGATATATTTTCGTGACCTACGTATTTCATTGTGCGCTCTCTCAGTCTATTGGTGGCTAGCGGTCATGCAAAGTCTGAACGAAAGAACCATTTAATAGAACTGAATTGCAACATCTTGTTGATTCTTTTAACTTTTATTTAACTTGAGCGGTCAATACATGCTTTGTTAACAAGCGCCCTGGGGCAATACCAAGATGCTCTGAATAGTTATCTTGGAATACTATGAACAAAACGTTTTGCGCAATCTCTGGATGCTGACAGCGGCGCCTCGAGGGTTTATCACCTTCAAATTTAGCTTGGAAGATGAAATGTATCATTTCCATTTTCAGCTTTTATAAATCGATCTTCCAGCTTGACACAAACTGTGAGTTTTGTAATTCCCTTTAATTTTCCGCTGCATATTGGTCAATCTTAGCTTGATCCATTTATGAAGATAATTGCGCAGCGAATAGCTTTTTGCGTATTGCGCTGTTAGCCTTTTAAAACTCCCCTTCAAACTTAATTCCTATTGATCCAGGAAGCCTGAAGACTAATCAACAACCTCGATTAAATAGAAAGCTGCTTTTTGTACTATGATGCAACCAGGGGTGTATTGTTTCTGTCATTTTTCAGATCTGCTTATTCGCCACAATCCGCTAATTTAGGTTCAGAGAGAAAATATGAGAGGATAGCGTCTTGCTAAACAAATTTCCACTACCTCAAAAGAACGACCCTGGATATGGGAAATGTTTTGCCCATGCGCGGAACGGCCCCGGGATCTGTTGATCCGGAATCCAGTTGACACTAGCTGGCAACCGCGCGCGTCTCCCACAAAATCCCATTTTATGACCTGATGCAATTTAATTTTCCTACACTACTGGACATCGCGAAATTTCATTAACAATAAAAAACGAGATTTTTCAAGGACTTACGAGATTGTCCAACTTGGAACTAATTGGATAATTTGCTTCCGACCAAATTCAACGCGTTCATCATCGAAAATTCTCGCAACCAGTTAATGTCAGTCGTCCAGTTATTAAACAAATTCCGCGTTTGTCCTTCTCTTTACTAAAAGTTATTCAGGGATATGCATGCATGGAAAACGGTCTTCAAATTTAATTGGTATAAGCTAAAATCAGTTCAACAATCAACCCAGCCGATACCATCCCACGTATAAATGTTTTTGTCTCGGTTGCGAAGGTAACGAAAGTAACCGTTTATGCAGCGGAAATGATGTGTAAGGGCGTAGAACGGAACTAATTATTACATTTTTCCGCCACGTTTTTCTCTCTTGTCAAACCTCCTTTTAAAGCTTGTTTTTGTACAAATATGTGACTGAGATCCTGTGAGATCATCGGACTTTTATGCGGCAAAAAAAAGACATTGAAGTACATTTAGATTTACGCTAAACTGACTAATGGGAAACACTGCATTTAAGTTTTGAAGAAATAATTTAATTCATTTTTTTTTGTACATTTCGTTTCTTTCTGTTAAATACAACTAACATAGAATGTCTTTTTTTTACATTAAACATCATTAACATAAATAAATTACAATTAAAAATGTATCTTTGCTGATTGGTGTTAAAACTGCCCAGTTTGGAACTCCACAAGCAAACACATATCATTTCGCCGTAACTAACTCAGTGCCTCACCGATAACTACAAACAACAGCGTGGGTGTTTGAGCCGATAATCTCTTTAAACATACAAATACAACGAAATGTTTTGTCTTCTAATCGGGTATTTACAACAAGAGAAAACTGTTCTTGTATTAACCAAGTTCACACTATTGGCCTTAAGGTCAAACGAAAGCCGGTTGACGATTTACATTCAAACTCTTCATGTAAAAATTAATTGTTCTCTCGCATGGTAACTCTTCCTCTGTTGTTAGCCTTTAATTTGCTGTGAGTGCCAGGTTTTCTTAAGTTTTTCCGGTATCCAGAGAAAACGGATTAGCGCACCATTCTTCAATTCTTCGCCTTTGCGGCAAATGTTGTCGGTGAGCGTAACACTCAGTCTCGCACAGTTTTCAAATTGAAACGTCTCTTCGACTACTGATCTTCACTCCGGCCTCTTGAGCTTCTAGCAAAGTTCTGACAGACATTCGTAGCAGTTGTTTTGTTTGAGTAGTCTTGAAGAGATGGAAATGAGGAAAAAACAGCCTAGCACTATCACAACAGCACTGTACTCCAACACCAACTCTTGGAAAGAATAGAGCCTTGTGATTCGAGATCCTTCGATTTGTGATCTGTGATTTAACGGCGGCGAAGTGTGAGTAACGGCGGGTTCCTCAGTCATCATTCTTGAATGTACAGTTTTCTTCACCGTCAGTGTCGAGGAAGGAGGTCTCAATTAGACGAGAAATATTTACAAACTGAAGTACCCTTCTAAACCAAACCGTCTTTTATAGCACGATACGGATCATGTTGTAACAAGATTGACGTAATTTCCTGTAAAGTGATAACCACAATCGACTCTACGAACGGAACTTAACACCATTTAGCGTCCATTAATCAGCATGTGCTGATAAGAAATGTCACCGATAAACCGGTAACCACCTCGAAAGAAACTTGTTCAATTTGTATTTGTAAATATGATAATTTGATTGCACCGCAGGAGATGAAAGAGGTGTTGAGAAAATCCAAATTCCTCGATATAGATTGGGCAAGAACATGAACTTTATAAGAATTTTATTCTTCTGAGGGTAGCTGCGATCCGGCCGCGTGTCAAATGTAAAACTTCCTATTGAGCAAGATCCTGACATGTTCACTGGCCAAGGGGGAGTGAACTGGAGCAAAAACACGTGAAACGAATTTGAGCACGTTTCACAGTGCAACTGAGCAACATCACATGTGGACCGTTGGAAAGATCAAGTTAGCGAATTCCGTCTCTGCAATTGAAAACACTGTATTTTCGATCGCAGAATCCCATTCAACAAACGTTTGTTGTTCAAGAAGTTAAAGAAAGCGTTTCGTTTTTGGAGCGTTGCTCATCACCGGTATAAAAGGATCATTTGTACAAAGACGAGACCATGGGAATCGAATTACAAATAATTCCCCATCTGGGATCACCGTGCGATGATTCACACAATAAAAGCTTATAGCATTTTTCTGGCTAAGCTTGTGATTCCGCGATTTAACTACAAAAGCCGCAAAACAAACAAAGAGATTTCAAAACAAGACAAGTATTTACACAACGTGTGATTAAGCAGAGAAGTTTCTAGTTCTGAAGATACCGGCAAGAACATTGTTTTGCAAAATGTTTCTAGAAGGACTTGAAATGAAAGCCGATAAAACGATACGTACACCATCAAACAGCATTCCCGGTTCACGGACCTGAAATGGCCTTAATAATAAAAAAGAGGAATTTTAAAAATATCACAACTTTTTCCGCTGGCCCTTGAAACATATCGAGTATGGTGTGCTGGTAGTTCTGAACAGTACTGAAACATTTATCCGGCCCTCTTTCCCGGAAAACTAAAGAAAAAAAAAAACTTTACTGTTCCCGACCCCCTAAGCCTACTAAGGAAGCAGCCAAAAGATAAACAAGGAGGACGGATTTTTTTTTCTTTTGCGGTAAAAATTCTGTTGTGTTGAGGGAGCAAAGTTCTAGTACGATTTTGGGCCACGACGCATGCGTATCATTTTAACACGCACCCGACCACGCGCCCGTCCACGCGCCGTCGATTCACAGCTGCACCGTATCAGGTTCTTTGCACGATAGCGCTTTCAGGAAACGAAGAGAAAGAAAATATTTTTACGGGCTACATTTGTGCCAATATTGTTCACTGAATAGTCACGTCCAGTACTGATAATCACGCAAACATTTTCAATCTTTTAGTTAGAGTGGAAAGATGAAAGCAAGGAAGGTTGCGGTCCATGTCGACTTGGGCTCTGTGTAACGCACGTAGACCAAAATACTATTTAAACAATCAAATCAAATCAGTTAGATGAACCAGAGAAGTGATCAGACGAGTTAATGAAGTAACAATTGATCGTTTAGCTCGGACTAATTACAACAGTTTTGAAAATCCTCGAGTCATGCAAAAGAGTCGAGGTTATCAAGTCACATTCTCCAGTTTTTTTATCGGAGGAGGAGTGGGAAGGGGTGGGGGTTAGGCTATTACTCCCAAACTCGTCTAGGAAAAGTGTCGATTGGGGAGGGGGTATGGGGCAAGACAGCTCAATTATCAATCAAAGGAATAAAACTTGCTACTCTTGCGATCTTGACAGTGGAACGATCTTTTATTTTTTGGCAGATCCTGATGGTGGAAAACAAATATTTCAGTCAAAAATATAGTTGTCAGAATAACTGGCGCCACCTCGCCCACCCTCGTCCAAAAAGTTAGATAATCCTTAAATATCCAGCTAAAAAATTGCGTTTGTTTAATTGAATTCTTCCGTGATCAGCGTTATTGATCTCTTGACATCGTGATAATCTGTATTTTGAACAAATAACCTCAATTGACGTATGTTCAAGAATTATAGCCAGGTTATTAGCTTCAATTATAAAATTCCTTCACTCATTCTCGGCTTCGTCACGTAATTTATAATGTCATTTTTTCATTTTTTCACATTTAATTCCGAGTTACGGAGAGATCAGGTAAATTAAAGTCTAACTGAATTTAACCATAATTTAAAGCCACGTGGATACCCTGCAGTTGGATATTTATAATTCCTGAGTCCTTCAGTGATCAGATATCATGCTGAACTTTTACGACCCTTTATCTTAAAGTTTTGAGCTTAACGATTTGAAGACTAAGAGTTTCCTTTTTATTTAAGTTAAACATTTGAAACAGGATATGCTCCGATCTCCTCAATATTTAATCTGTAAAGGAATTAAGGTATACAATTTTAAGTGCTTTAAAAATTTTCTTTGAACGGTTCTTACGTCTTCAAAACGTTCTTCGCATTCAATTGAAAGACTTTTCGGAAGATATGGAATACGTGGATGAACGCAGCGTGGAAGTCATAGAGGTCAAAGATACGTAAGAATTGTAAAAACATTCGAACTGAAAATCTTCTTAGGAACTGCACGAAATAAAAGTCTGCCGTCATTTCCCGTTCATAACTTATACTGGGTTATGTATGTGTTATAAAATGGTTCCAATTAATTTCCATGTAATGTATCTAAATTAAACCGGAGCAGAAGTTACGTACAGAACGAGAACAGATTAAAGTCTTTTGACAGTACTCGCTGGCGGAATGTGGAAAGCGACGCGCGGAGGGCCCGGGGCAGAGGGCCATAAGGTGCCATTGACAACGTGCGAAAAGAAGGCTCTTTAGCTATCAGTTTTCCGATCTCTCGATCTCAAAGGCAGGAGATACACATACCAGAACTTACTCAAACCATGAAGAACAAAATTTAAAATACAAGACCAGCTTCGGAACGGAAAAAGCCGAATAACGGACGAGTAATGGCCGACTTACTAGTTCTCCACGAACGAGTCTTCAAGGGGAACAGAGCTACACTTAGATAAGCTACCGGTAATAAACTGACAAGACTAATGGTGTTCCACTAGTGGAAATATTGAATTTACTGACATGAATTTACCTCATTCTATTTTCAGAGTACCCGTGCAACCAAAATAAGTTTTTAAAAAGCTGACAAAAATTCTGGCAGAAGAATAGACAACTTACACCATACACATAGATCAGTCAATGTATGAACCGAGATACCTATGTGCCATCACTCGGAAGGAAAAAAAATATTTCCCTTCAATGCATTTAAGTTTTAAATCAGTAGGGAAGACTCGATGACTAACTGTTTAAAAAAGGTCAGATCATTTCATGACCATAGAGCGAGAAATAATTGCAACTACGTGCACAGGTCCAAGCAATACATGCAGACAGTCACAAACACGTTGTCTCTGAGACATCAAAAGAATCGTGTAAATCCTGATCTTCCATGTCTTCCATGAGTTATTGCGTGATTTCAACTTTATCGACTATTTCCTTTTCTTTGCGATTATTTGAACGGATACGCCTACCATTTCCTTTTCGCTTAACACTGAGACGGGATATTAATTAAAGCTCACTAGCGTCAATCTTTTATTAGTGGAAGTATTTCGCGGGGTAGTACTGATCAAGGTGTATCAACAAGGTCTCTGTATTTAATACTATTCTTTGTACGAGTCGAGTCTAAGAAACATTTGTTTCACCAGCCAAGCAAAAGCACTTCTTGTTTCAGTTATAAACTGAGAGTTGAACAAGTAAGAAACACAAGTGTCTCTGTGCCGGTACTCTTCCCGGGCTACAGACACGTGCGCCTAAAGCGGCGCTCTGTCTTGTCGGCGAAACATTTGCCGCATTGGAAAAGGGAGGTACAGTAGCAATTATAGGTACATCAAACTGATTATCATATCATTTGTCTGCAACCACACTCACGCGAAATGCAGATTATAAAGCGTTTAACTTGGACAACAAAAGAGCCTCGCTTTACTGATATTTTGGTCATCTTTCCGCCACCGATCCGGTTTATCGTTCAGTTCAACGTCATTAAGTGACCCGTCAACACTACAGTAACTGGTTTACGATGAACGCTTAGCAAATTTTCCACTCTTTTAATGGGGAAGAGACTATTGGATTTAGAAAATAACTGCTATGCACCCTCTACTGGAGCTGAACGTGCATTATTACTTTTTCCTTTTTCATAGACGTCCGGTTGGAAATCATAGAGCATGCACGTATGTCCCGCACGCTGTGTTGCAAGTGCATTACCACCCATTCTCGGATGTAAATATTTTCGCTTTTTCGTGCTCTATTCTAAAGCAAATAAAAGATGGTGTGTCTATGTTTTCTACGACAATATTGCACGTTTGAGGTCAAAGTGGGAATTATTTTCTTATATCTGACGGAGCACTAGCTATCTTCTGTTTGATAAGTGTGAGTTTTGTTGGCCTTCAGTATATCAGACACTATCAGTGTATTATAATGAGAACAAATGAGACGCAGATTATCAAATCTTATGAAGCTTCATTTGTTTCGCAGCAGATTTTTTTCATTACTCAGTGGTTACTGTGTCAATTATATTTCCTAGACGCCTGATAATGGAACCTAACTGGAAGACAGTGACTAGACAGTACAGTTACCACAGCTATGTAAGAAAACAACCATAATGAGAAAGGGAAAATACGACGATCAAGTCTGCAACCTCCGGCCTTCGTATAAGTTCCTTATGTCACAAGACTAATGACGTAAATCTTATCAAATAAACTGTCAGCGAATGGTAGGATACAAGAGCCAATTCTCGTATTGTAAAGAGACTTCGCCAAAGGTGAGCACGTACACTGAGGGTTGAACTTCTTAATCCCTGAGCGATCGTGTACAAGGTCCGAAGAGATGAAATGAGTCCAAAGTCCTATCAGGTTAAAACCAGACCCCACCCTCCCCCCCTCCTGTTAGAAAAGCCCTCGGCCCTTACCAACTGAAAACGGGAGAAAACGCTAAGAAATGACCACAAAATCTCCAACTTTAAACTCCTGAGATCGCAATTTTGAGACCCTTAAA
>Ga0126338_10003567_pt1 | contig 10924 bp, 7 predicted proteins | sample OrbCmetagenome_2_FD_92529 | JGI IMG/M metagenome (GOLD analysis project Ga0126338, IMG submission 92529) | Coral microbial communities from Petempiche,Puerto Morelos, Mexico - Orbicella C C metagenome | ecosystem: Host-associated > Invertebrates > Cnidaria > Coral | place: Petempiche,Puerto...
AACGTTCCTTACGCGCAAATGAAGGTCATATTGGTGTTAATGAGAGTTTATTGACCATAAAGAAAGAAATTTGGACACAAATGAATGTTTATTTTCTGTAAATGAACAGCAAAAGGTGTAAATACGGAACTGACGACGCATTAAACGTCAGACGAACTCAACAAAGGCGCATAAAATGGACACATTATATGACTCAGTCGTATAGTTGTTCTAGTTAAATACTAGACACATTAAACAGACTGACTTGCCTGAATTGGGAATCTCGGTGCTGAACTAAAATTTATAATTAAGCTACCGACAGTTTCTCTCAAAAGAAGTTTTTCGTCAACGCACAAGTTTAATGCGTCTCGTATTTACCTAGACGCACTTGATGTTCGACGCATTGTGCGTCTGAGACACTCTATTCGTCTTCTTAGGTAAATGCGGCCGTTGAGACCAAAAAGGAGCCTTTTTCATTAATGATAATGATGATGACTTATTTTATACATTGCCTTTTGCTAAGGAACCAAGGACACTTTATGCTGGTTAGAGGAGTCCGTTTTTACCTAGTTAGCCAAGGAAAACTGAGTCTTCTACGAGTGACCGCTTTAATCTCGAGAAAGTTCTATATCTACATTAAATTTACTCGCATGATTTAAAAGAGGTTTCAGAGCAATATGGTTTTCCCTTCGCACAATGATCCAGGGCTTTGATTACTGTACTTAAGTTCATGATGCGTACCTGGGTAAGTCTCTCGGGTGATTAATAAACAAGAATGATGAAGAGATATTTGTTCGATTCTTCTTCGTCGTGTTTGGTTGTTGCAAAATGAGTTTTTAGGGACCGATCGTTTACAATTTCAAAACAAGCCTTTCATAACACAGCAACGGCAGTCTAACAGGTTTTATAACTGAATCCAATAAATAAAGGCAAATTTTTCGCAGGCGGCTCTTGAAGCGAGAGGAGGAAAAGAGGCAGAAACATTTCCTCGAGCTGGGAACAAATATTGTCTGGATTAATGAGCCCACAGATGATCAGATGATCAGTAATGATAGCCCCAGTCCCGTTTTGGCAGCAGCCCACGGCAGCCTGGTCGCTCAGCCATCCAGCAAGTCAAAATAGCATCTTTTGAAACAAGAGATGTGAGGAGCTCCAGCCATTGAATATTGATAAAGACATGGGAAGAAATGGCAAAGATAGTATGCGAAGGAGAAAATTATGGCCTCGTCAGGAGGGTGAGTGGACTTTTTTAAGATAAGAATTAAGAAGGGGTGTAATTTTTATCTGAAAATATTTGGGGGGTTCAGTTTTCAAACACTACACTTTTTTGAAAACCACTCCACCCCAACCCCCACCCCTCTCCCCCGATAGCGAAATTTATAATTATGATAATTTGCCATCAACGACTCTTTAAAAGTGCATACAACGTAGAGGAGTCGATAGTGTTTATGTTTTCACGTCAAACACAACATCACTTATCATCACGAGAACCTACCCTTACATTGTTGTCAGTTTACGTCTCGATTGGTTAGTTTTTTTCTAGGTGCCCCGATTCAAGTAGTCGCACTGTAATACGATAAAGTTAAGTCTCAAACGCGGCATTGTTTTTTAATGCTATTTTTATAGACACAGTATAGTAAGTTACAAAGTGTTACAGATAAATCCTAAACAATTCCTATTTTATCATTTCTTTTCTTATTACACATCCTAGTCCTAGCAACAGCGGAAAAATTAACCATATGGAAATTTGTTTTTGAGTAATTACTGATACGGTAACATCAAACATTGAGAAAAAAACTGTTTAGTCATTTTTGGAATGTAACTGCACTGATGTTGCCATGCATTTGACTTGCTCAACTTAGAATTTATTCTAATGGTATTACATGCAAGTACTATGTAATAAAATTACTTTCCAATAATTAAGTAAAGTGCACGTGCAAAGTAGATTACTATTCGTGAATTTTCCTGATTTTCTATTTTTAGAAAATGTTTATGCTAGACTGATCACATTTATGGCCTTATTTTTACCCATTCGTACGGCTCACACACTTTCACTAAACGCACACAAAAATGTCAGTTCTCACTACAATAACTTTTAATAACCATAAGCAAAGCGATGATCTCGATAATGAGAACTGATTAATTAGGACTGGGGCCTTGACACTTCCTCAATCATTATCCGGGACACAGATGACCATCCAGGGTAAGCGTCACCCAAAGTAGAATGGCCAGGACACTGTCCTACCCATAATTCCACTCTAACCGTGCCCTGTGGGATGCTTTCGCAGTATCCCTCAAATGATCGATGATGAAGCAGATTGGGACTCCCAGATGGCCAATCGTTGTACACAACAGCTTCGATTGTCGTTGGTCCACTGCATTCGTTACCATTAAACTTGAAGAACCACCGGTTACACCTAGAAGAGCCCTGGACTCTCATATTTCCCAGGAATGAGACTTTGATTGCAGTATCAGACTGCAACTTATTTAACGAGCAGTCCTGGGACAAACGAAAGTAAAACAAGTGAGTCTTCATAACAATAAATTATATCACATTGGTTGTATTTGTATCATTAAAAGGGATTATAACTGAACACCGGTCGTCAGTTGTTGGCTGCGCGGGAGAAAGCGTCAAGCGTGGTGTAAGGAGCCACCCTTAAATCTAGAGGAGTGAGTCAATCTGGGTGAGTTTTTGGGAGTACTGGCCTCTTAAAAAGCGTTCGGTTCAGTCAGTGAAGTACATTCCGTTACACTGAAATGTCAACAGTAGCATCACCGTCACGATATCATTGTGGTGTTATATTTTACACAAGGAGTAGATTGCGTTCCCTCAAAGTATCAAATCTCCTTCTCCTTCCTTCCAAACAAAAACACGCCAAGCACCGTCTAATAATACCTGGTACTCAGTCCCCACCCAACTCAATAATAGAGGGGGCCGACAAAATTTAATAATGAAGAACTTTTCCTCGCTGAATTTATACAGAAAATAATATTTGAGTTCTGAGCCCCCAAAAAGAGTTGAATCGATGATCTATGACCAGATACCAGTTGGACGATCAATAGTTTATACTCTGTCAGGTGGTACGATCGTTGCGCACCCATTGCGGACCCGCATTCGGCAAGCTTGGACACGGGTTAGAAAGCTTACTCTTGGTTGAATTTTTGAGTCGCCAAACTTAAACACCAAATAGCTGAACTAAAGAAGTAGACGTAGCTGTTTTATTATCATGACGTATTGTTTACCTGTTTAGAACGAAACAGTCGGTAAGGGTTTGTGCGTGTTATTTTTGGCTTATCGTTTCCATTTTTCACCCATTCTCATGATTTGGCTTATTATTGTAGAAAACCTGGGCCTCGACTTAATATTGGACTAAAACTGTGTATTTAGTATGATAGTATAAACGATTCACCCTTACATCGCATATGGACTACGTGACAAAGATTCTTATGTCACACTTGTCTTGCCAAGTAATGATAAAAAATTAATGCGAATGCTTGCTCAGTACTCCAGTGCGCAAGTCAAATTCCACTTCTCATTATCTTTAAGATGTAATATCAGTTTCGTCACCATGACATGAAACCAGCTGAAAAAATACTTCGGTTGATAACAGCATATGTACTCAGACTTTGGATGATAAAATTCTGATTCCCCCTCACATAAATCCTTCTGCAATTCTGAATCTGAATTTTATCGTATATTAGGTGGCAAAAGAAATTCAGTTTGCCCATAACCATTGGCAATCAGAACATTTGACGCTTACCTTGATCTTACCGCTATCTCGATTATCATTAGCCTTCCACACACATTGTTTCCAGTTGGTTTGTGGCACTGCACTAGAAGGACTTGTCACGCTTTCTCCTTTCTCTCCCTTATCGCCTTTTATTCCTTGATCGTCCACAGTTCCGCGCGCTCCTTTTACTCCCATCTTTCCTGGTGGTCCGCTCTTCCAATGAGGCCCTTCATTTCCTTTCTCTCCGTTTTGTCCCAGCATTCCTTGCGATTTCTTGTCACCGGTCTGTCCTTTAACTCCGTCTCTTCCCTGCGGTCCTTATGGCCCCGGAATACCAGGCATTTCCGGCATATCAGTGGATCCTGGAATACCGGAAATCCATGGGTAGATATGGATTTCTAAGAAGAAAGCAACAAATGCATTCATTGGACTAAGAAACACAGTGTGAAACTTGAACAACACGATAACAAAATGTTTTCTTGTGTCGATAGATATCGTGGCATGAAAAACAATCCGCATTCTTGTCTCTTACTGCTTTAGCGATATCAGTGACTTGTTTTAACAGTAATGTTAGTGTCAGCGTGTCTGTTAGTGGACTTGTGGCCTTGTGGGTCTGCTTTGACAAGAAAAAATCCTGTCAATTTTGAGACAATAGTCACGTTCTTGATATCTATTTCTTAATCGGTCAAATATGTTCCTCTAATTCTTACATAACAATAATGGTTGTTCCATAGTAAAGCTTACTCTTACTGGGAGCAAAACAGAGATTTCTTTGAAGAGTTAATTCTAAGAAGAAAGCAAAACATGCGCAATTCTAAACTAAAACAATACGAGAACAAAATGTATCTTATATATGTCCATATATATTGCAGCATAAAACATAATCTGCATTTTTGCGGTACCATTCACGTGTTATTTCAGTGTTAGAGTGTCTGTCATTTGAATTGTGGCCTTGTAGATTTGCTTTGACACGTACAAGTCCGCTCAATTTAGAGACAATGGTCACGTTCTTGATATCTACATCAGTCATCTTGAGTGTCACCCTGCACCTCTCTTAATCAGATCAAATATGTTCCTCTAATTCTTGCAGAACAATGTTTGTTCGTTTGTGAAGCCGACTCTTAATGAGAGCAACACGGTCATCATTAACATTCCTTGAGAGAATTTACTATGACTTAGGAGGCAAACATTCTTATATCGCTTTGTCTAACTTCTTATTTGAGTAATAAGCCTCGATTTGGGACCAGAGACATATGTCTTTTATGTTTCGATCAGAGACTTAACTGCCACAAATGAGAGATTATGGAAATCATGCAAAATATCTTTGCATCTTATAATTAACAGACTGATTTTCCGTAAAAGAGGCAGTTATATTCAACTTCGCACCTCACATAAGTCCTTGGCATCGCCAATATTTTGTTGTTGAGGGCTGGTAGTGGTTTCCAGTGAGTCCCCGGTTCCACACAACACCAACAAAGCAGTAAAATACACAAACTGTGCCATGCTTCAGGAGTTAAAAAGATTAACACTTCATAACAGCAGAATTTTACGTCTGTGTGGTATGAGCTCGTTTCGTAACTGGTTCCGTGATGGTATGTGCTCAGCCTTTAAGGCGCGTCTTCTAATGTCATATTGGAATGTAAGTTAATGCCAGTCAGTTTATATAAGACGCAATTTCTCAAAACTGAGGTTATAACCCGGCAAGGAGATTTTAATCAAGGTAAGACATAAAGAGACCTCTCATAACATAACCACCTGCAGGCTTAGTCTTGAGCTAACATTAGCTGTCAACACCCATGCGGAATTACCTCCTGTCCCCTTCTTTCGGAGGGACTTTGAGTGCTCCGTAATCCAAGAGTAAAAGAAGAGTAGTTTAGATTTTACCGGTTTTTCTGTATAACGAGGTTGCATTTTACAACTATTTTAAGCGGGAAATGGATTTTTATTTGGGCATGAAAGGAGTGCTTATTACAAATGGAAGGTGTGTAAAATGATATTGAGAATCAGGAATTTTTATGCGTTAACCAACTGTGTTTAATGAAGGAGTAATACTATTCAGCGGAACATTTTTAACCAATAACTTAGATTTCTGACCTGGTTGATATGATCACTTTTACTATTTTCTGCGACAGGATCAGAAAGAAAACTCGGAGAGAATTGCAGAACATCCAAAGCGGAAAACAGAGAGTATATTAAGTAAAGGACATAAAAACTAATTGAAAAAAGATGTTTTGGGATACAATGTCAGTTCAAAGAAACCAGGTGAGACTGAATTGTTCACTATGGTTAAAATTTCTCCTCTGTCAGGAATCAATGATTTCTCACAATAGTTTTCAAACAGTATCACCACGTCTTGTGTTTAAAATGAATTTCAAAGATAAGGCACACGACTAAGAAATGCACTAATTAACTTTGCGGTGTTTTCAGCAGAGATAAGAACTTTGTTAAAAGATAACTAGCAGCGAAACGCTTTGATATTATCGTAACGACTTAATTGATTATGGATGGTTTCAACCCTAACGTTAATGTTTGTTTCTGAACATGGATCAGATATATACTCCAGCATTGAAATGTAAAGAAGGAATTCTTTGTTCATAAATGTAATGAACACGACTTAAGGAATTTGGAAAATGCACCGCTGACGTAGAGTGAAAGCATTGCCAGATGTTCTGTTTTGGGGCTGTTATGTCTGAGAAAACAACAAATTGAAAAAATACCATGACACATCCGTTGAGATTAAACTGGAACGAGAGGGTTAAAGGTGACAGCTATCGTTGAACACACGCATTCCAGAATTTACTACAACACGAACATGCTATCCAACGACACGTCTCCTTTAACTCAAATAAATGACTTCCCTGTGTAAGGGATTAATGTTTAACTTGCAGTCGCTTGCTCTTTTGGAACGAAAGAGGTGCTTGGAATCTGAGAATGAAAGGCCCTGCCAACAAGAAGAGGCGAACGAACACAACAAAAAGTGCGAGATGAGGCAAAAGAGAGTGCTTTTATCCCCTAACCCACTCCCCATAACTTTTTTTCTCCCCTTCGTGTCCCAATCGTCCACAAGCTTTTTGTGCTCTCGAAAAGGAAACCACTGATACGAAGGCTATACTATACGATTTTCAAGAAGCACGTGATAAGAATAAATAGATATGTCACTTTGTCTCAGTTTCATGGTATTTAGCACTGCTGATATTTCTAAATAGAACTGAACTTGTTTAATATCCCATCTGGTTGGAGGCTGCCGTAACAGTTGGCTATTTACAAGACGTGGAGAATTTCAGGTCAGGACCACCGAACACAAGTCCATCTAGCGGCAGGGAGGAAGATTTAAACCCGAGACCTCCCTAACCAAGCCGCCTCCACATATCGAATTTTAAAAACTATTGGTGCATTGGCCGTATTTACCTAGGAAGACTAAAAATGCGTCCTAGATATATAATGCCTTTAGTAAATACGGAAATAGGACGCATTAAGCGTCAGACGAATTCAACAATGTCATGCGCCTGGAAGACTCTTAAAACGGACACGTTATACTTCTCAGACGAATAATACGAGACGCATAAGACAAACCAACTTGACTGAATTGGAAATCTATCCCACTCCCCAACTCCTCATAACTTTTTTTTCTTGTTTGCCTCGCGCCCTAATCGTTCACAAGCTGCTTGTGCTTTCGAATAGGAAACAACTGCTACGAAGGCTATGGGATTTTCAAGAAATACGTAATCGTCGTTGTCGTCGTCTTCGACGTTGGCTCGTGTCCTAGCATCAATTTCGTCTAACAGTACTGTCTCCTCTTTCTTGATGGCTTAGCAGGCCAATCCTTTCATAGAATATGCGAGGGCAGTGAGGGCACGGGAGGGTGGGCGGCGGACGAGGGGCTGCAAGGCGACGTTTTTGTTCTTCACGTTTCTCTACGGCTTTGCGTCTCCATTCCGCTTCAAACATGGCAATTCCGGTGGAAATGAACTGTCGCCAGCTGGATCGATTTGCCACTGTTGTCTCCCACGTGATACATGCGATTAAATTGAACTTTTTCAAAAATGGTAGGCATGTTGGTCGTAATTGCCTAAGAGGACTGAGAATAAAGCGTTTTAGACGAATGATGCATTTAGTTAATACGGAAATAGAACGCATTAAACGTCAGATGAACTGAACAATGTCATACGTCTGCAAAACCCAAGAAACGGATACGCTATACTTCTCAGACGAATAACTCTCCTAGTTAAATACAAGAAAAAATAAAGAAAAATAAAACAAACCAACTTGACTGAATTGAAAATCTACTCAATCTGTAATTAAGCGACCAACAATTTCAGCTCTCACAAGAACTTTATTTGTGAAAAGGCACACGAATTTAATGCGTCTCGTATTTACCTGGACGCATTTAATGTTGGACGAATTATGCGTCTGAGACGCATTATTCGTCTTCTTAAGTAAATGCAGCCGTTGAGAATAAAAAAGACTCTTCGTCATTCTGATTAACGGTAATGAGGATAATTTATTTTTCACGCCATTTTACCTAGGGAAATGCAAAATTGGCCTCGGAATTGAAAACTTAGTTTTTCACGAGTAACCTATTTTATCTGGAGAAAGTTCACCGAAGTTTAAAAGCAATATGATTTTCACTTCGTATAATGATCCGGGGCTTTTATTACTCTAATTTTAATTGAAAACTTTATGATGCATACCTGGGTAGGTCTCTCGCATGATTAATAAACAAGAATGACAGAGAGATGTTTGTGATTTAATCCCTCGTCGTTATACTGTCTCGCCGAATTCTAATTTCAGTCATATCGTGGTAAATAAGCAGGATAACAACGGATGCATTTTCAGATCACTTTTATCAGGTTCACAGTTTTGTTTTTATTTGCAAAAATGTGCACGTATCAATGGGAAAAAAAAATCACAAATTTCGACGCATGCTATGAAAATCATGTGGTGTAAACAGCGCTAATTGATTAACCCGATTGAAAATTAAATTCAAAAAAACAAAAATGATATAAAGACAAATGGAATTGAAAATTCTTAGTGCAATGCAAACGGCAATCTGCTTGGTAATGTATACCGAGTGAAGTCAGTTCTGATGTAATTTTAAAGCATTTGACCGGCCGATATTAATTCAGTTTACTCGAAAGTTTTTCCCAGACATTCTATACAATCAAATTACCATTTTGACGTAAATTGGATAAATAGATTTCAACTAGTATACTCATTCAAGTACTGCAATTAATCTGATTGGCTGCGCTTTCGTAAGCTATCAGCCACGGCCATGTGTTCTCTTGATTGGCTGAGCTTTTGTACGCTATCAACCACGGCCATGTGTTCTCGTTTTTCCGAAGTTTCGATGGGAAGTTCACCTTTATCCCAGTTTAAAAACTCAAAATTGTCCTTTAATTTCTATCTCTGTATCTGTAGACTCTGGGAATATGAAGTAATGGCAGGAAAAGTACATATATAGAATGGCAAAAGAGATGTCGGTACAATTTAATCTCGCCTTAGACAATAGCTGTTCCTCAAAGCTCACAATTTTCCTCGAGCTACGCTCTCGGAAAACTGTTCGCTTCTCGGAACAGATAATGACCGCGGACAAATACGCGAGCATATTTTTGCGCCAAATGGAGGCTACTATTTATATATTTTCGCGCCAAATGAAGGTTATCGCGTTGATTATCCTTCAAATATTTTTCGTAACACGCGCAGTATTAATCATACCAAGCAAAATCAGTTCTGTTGGAGCATGCATTTAACTTAATCGATAGAAGTTCCGTTTTTTGTCACTGACTTGTATATTTTAGCAAGACGTTTCGGCTAACTCTTCATCAGTTGAAAACCGCTTGATGTTACGCGCGATTCGAAAACTTTCTAAAATTGAAACGTTGCGCGTACTGTATGCGCGTGACTCGAGAGAATTTTAAGTGCACGCGCAACGTTTCAATTTTAAAAAGTTTTTAAATCGTAAGTAACATCAAGCGGTTTTCAACTGATGAAGGCTTAAAAGTTAACCGAAACGTCTTGCTAAAATATACAAGTCAGTGACAAAAAACGGCACTTTTATCGATTATGTCATCTCCTGACTACATTTACTCAATTTTTAAATGCATTTAACTTGCTTAACTTAAATTTATTTTAAAGGTATTACATGCAAGAGTTATGTAATAAAATTAGTTTCTCATCATTATTACGTAAAGTGCATGTGCAAAGTAGATTACATGCATTTCGTGAATTTTTGTTGATTTTCTAATTTAGAAAATGTTTATGCTACACTGATCACATTTATGGCCTTATTTTTAGCCATTCGTAGGGCTAAAACAGTTTCACTAAAAACAGACAAAAATTTCAGTTTTCACTACAACAACTTTACATAAGCATAAGCAGCCACAATCTCGAGAATAAGAACTAATTGATTAAGACTGGGGCCTAGATACTTCCTCGATCATTATCCGGGACACCGAATTCCATCCTGTTTCTGCGTTACCCAAAGTATAGCCAAGACACTGTCCTACCCATAATTCCACTCTAACCGTACCCTGTGGGATGTTTTCACAGTATCCCTCAAATGATCGATGATGAAGCAGATTGGGATTTCCAGATGGCCAAGCATTGTACACAGCAGCTTCGATTGTCATCGGTCCACTGCACTCGTTGCCATTAAACTTGAAGAACCACCGGTTACACTTTCCAGAAGCTATGACTCTCATATTTCCCTGGAATGAGACTTTGATCGCTGTATCAGACTTCAACTTATTAAACGAGCAGTCCTGGAACAAACGGAAGTAAAATAAGCTTAAGTCAGTCTTCATATCAATAAATTATATCACATTGAGTGCATTTGTATCATTAACTGGGATTAACTGCATACCGGTCATAAGTTGTTGGCTTCGTGGGAAAAAGTGTCAAGCGTGGTGTAAGGAGCTTCCCTTAAAAAATCTAGAGGAGTAAGTCAATCTGGGTGAGTTTTTGGGAGGACTGGCCTCTTAAAAAGCGTTCGGTTATCTGCGCAGTACATTCCGTTACACTAAAATGTCAACAGCAGGACCAACGTCGCTATATCATTACGGTGTTATATTACCAGGAGCCATAATCGTGGGCGGAGACCGTAAGTCTCGGGATTCGCGCGCACCTATGATATGGGACAATTTTTCTATTTTTAGAACAAATTGCGCCATCCTGACGTCATATATCCGCGCGGATTCACGCACATGTCAGGGGCT
>Ga0126338_10003568_pt1 | contig 10924 bp, 7 predicted proteins | sample OrbCmetagenome_2_FD_92529 | JGI IMG/M metagenome (GOLD analysis project Ga0126338, IMG submission 92529) | Coral microbial communities from Petempiche,Puerto Morelos, Mexico - Orbicella C C metagenome | ecosystem: Host-associated > Invertebrates > Cnidaria > Coral | place: Petempiche,Puerto...
ACGCAGGGCACCAAGATAAGGGCGGGAAAACCCCGGAGAAAGGGCCCCGCCGGGTATAAGCCCCGCTGGGGAGAAACCCTTCTAATTGCTAAAAAAAAAATTATTCCAGAAAGGGCCCCCCCCCCCCCCCTTGGATATAAGCCCATCTAATGTATAAGTGCATTCCTTTTAAGTTTCTTTACAAACATCAAAATCTTTAATTGAAAGTTGTAGGCATAAACAAGTGGCTGTGGAGTTTATAACAATAATATTATAACAATACTACAGAAAGAAACAAATGTTGATGCATATATAACAACGTTATGAGTGCAATAAATGTATTCTAAATGTAATAGCTCTAAATATAATGGTATGTCAGCTTTAATTCGTTTCTCAGCTATGTTTTATCTCGTTGTTCCAGAACATTTTTTTATTCCGCTTATATGCCCCCTGGATATAAGCCCCCTCATTTATAAGTCCACCCAAATGCCTTATGAAGTTACATAAGCCCAGAGCTTTAATGTGGGATTTTACCGTAGGAGTTATATAACATCAAACTTCTGTTAAACTTCTACATCTTTTAAAACGTCATATTGAATTCAGGGTATTGCATTTACGAAATTGCCACTTTAGTTGAGAAAAAATTTGAGGCAAAAAAAGGAAATAAATGTAAAATTTGCTTTCCATAGATCAGTTTGCTTTTATATTTGGTATTTTTCTGGAATCCTCTACATCAAACATAATTTGATGAAAAATTAATGGTTCATTTTGATAACAAGAGAGTCAAAGCGACAGTTAATGTCAAAAGAACTGGTCTCTGGTTTGAACTGTCAAATTTTAAACTATGTAAATATAGTGTTTACTTCTCTCTATACCCTTGCTTCCTTCCTTCACATTGTCAAATAACTCATCAAATTGAAATTCAACTTATAATTGGTAAGCCTGGCAAATTGTACTGAGGAGAGATTTTTTCACAAAACTTCTTAGATGAGGGTGACCGAGAAACATTTTATGTAATTAAAGTTTCACATGCTGGAAAACAAGCAAAAAGAGGCGTTTGTTTTTCTGATAGTTGATTAATATTGTTTTCCACAATAAATACTACCAGAGAGTACTAAAGGGCACTTAAATAGACGTAACACAGAGATATTATTGGAATTCCTCAAGAGAAGCTAGTGTGGCCTTACAAATAAATGATCATCAGTAAATATCAAAACCCTTAGAAAGTACAAAAGAACTTGAAGAGCAAAGGAGTGGTTATACTGCTTTCCAGTGAGTTTTCTACCTGTACACTTATTTAATGTTTACAGTGACAGTGACAAGCTTCACATTTTCACTTAAAACATGTAAAAACAGATGTTCGCACTTTCAGCTATGTGCAACAGTTCAAAATAGATGTTGAAATGTTAATCTGCATTCCACTCCCTTCTTTAAAATAACTGTTGCCAAGAATGGTGTTAAGGTCAAGGTGTTTGTTGGCTGAAAAGATTTCCGGATTCTTGGTCAATATTTTTTAGAAAAAGTTTTTTGAACATCAACTGTAAGCTGATATGGTGAGTGAACTCGTTTACTTAAAATGGTAACAGCTTAAAGTTCTCAGCAGCCTACAGTATCAACATATGTCAGGACAATGTAAAGCTGACAGGTTCTTACAGGGTCCTTTTGATGATATACAGAGAGTTCCTTGAAACAGTTTAGTTTAATTTATTCTATTAAAAGGTTCATGACTTTGGAATGCTTTGTTAGTAACTCTTTAACTACTACAAGAACAACACAAGTTTAAATTGAACCCAAATTGTCAATTGTTGGTTCCCTCAGGTATTTCAACCACAAGCTCATTATGATGCAACTAGTTTGGTATGCAACACTGAAACCTCCTAAAGTTATATAAACAACTCATCACTTCTGTTATCTTATTTTTACAAACTAATTCTATTGTGCGAGAACAAGTTCCTTTGTCTTATAATACCTATGGTTCCTTGCTTTGTTCCCTATTGACCAAACATGTTAATGATATGCATAATAAACTCCCTAAAGTAAAACTTGTGTGCTTTCTCCAAGATTTGCATTAACAATAGATACACCTGCATCTTCTGAAATAACACGAAGTACAGTATTTAATCAATACAAAGCTTTAATATTTCTCTTCCTCTATCTTAAGTGTAAACTTCTTTAACTGTAGAATAGTTCTGCTAGAGAAATTAATAATGCTAATTGTTATACCATTCAGTGAAGTTCACAAGCAAAACACATTAACATATCCAAAATGAAAGTTGGCTACATTCATAAAAGAAATTTGCAAAATTCATCAAAAAGGTTTCACAATGTACAAGACATTCACCATTAGGAATTTCTCAATACTACATTCAAAGATAAATATATAGATTCAATTGAGGCCTTGAGCTACTGTACTGCATTTTAATTCCAACCTTCCAGAGCTGAGGACTGTAGTTGAACAAGCCTGTTAAATTATAGTTGTCAACCTAGGGAGAATTCTGAGTTACATTTAATAAAGGGAGCAGCCTTTTGTAATGAGATTTGCTATCTTTTGGTTATTTATGAATGACACTGGTTACACAAGGATAAAGTCATTGCTATAAATTTGGTCTAGGCATGTATTATGTTGAAAAGAAATACTGCTATGAAAGACAAACAAGGGAGAAAATGTGATCAGCATATTTCTAATGTGAGGAAATTAATTCTATTTCACACATCAGATTCAGGGTTTTTTCAAAGAAACAACTCTCTGGTTTAGCAAGGAACCCCATTTTTTTACAAAAACCTCCAAAATAGCCAAGTTTTATAAAGTGCTGTCAACATGAGATGTGAGTACATGTGTAATGTCTTGTTGTTGTTGTTTTATCAACATTGATGTAATTATTCTGAGACCATTACTTTTAGAACTGCTTTGTCTTTGAAATATACCTAAATTATATACTACTTGATAACTGGACAAAATCATGTTGAAAACCCAAACAACAGATTATGACCAAACTTATAAACCTTCTGTTGACAGTAAAAGAAGGAAAACTTTTCTCCCTCTATCTAGCATGGTTTGGCCTTGGCATGTCCAAAGTCAAACAAAGATGTCCACTTATTAAATTTATATTAAGACAAAACAAGTAGTAGACAGATTATCACTTAAATCCTTAGTACTGATCAAGTCATATCTTCTCATTACTACTTTACCAAAAACATTTTATCAAACAGCCTGTTACACACACAAAAAAACAATCATCTTTCGTTTTAGAATTGTTTCAATCTAACAATAGATGCCCTCGGCAGAATTATGAAGGCACATTAGATAGAGAAAAAATTCCGGTGCCTGACCTTGGACTAAACAGGTTTAGTTGTCGTCTATTGTTTGAAGGTATCATCCAATTGTACATCACAACCTTATGACATTTTACAAGACAATAAGTTGTCAAGTGAGTACAAGAACAATAGTTTTCAACAATTACATTCATTATAAGCCTTTCTGTCAATCATAGAAGATTTTACAAGTAATGTTATTTCTTGATCCGAGGTTTAATCTCTTAGGTTCAGTAAAATGTTGATGAAAACCTAAAAAAAACAACAAGAAACCTCAAAAGCAGATAACAGGCAGCAACACCCAAGAAATTCAGAGAAAGATGTTGTGTACAGAGATAAAAATAGTGTCACGACCTCGTAAAGCAAACGCTAGAGTTAGATTTCACATCAAGGAATATCAAGTAACTGAGTCACGTTAAACAAAACCACAAAAGCATGCCCCTTAGATTGATTTTTTTCCCCTTGGCTTCATGACCGCAAAACACGAGACACTCGTTGCCCTAGTCCAACCCAAAGTATCGAGAAAGCGGTAGCCTGATAAATAAGTGAAAGTAACTTCTTTTTTATTATTGATTCATATAATAGTTAAGTTACATAACTCAGTGTTTCCCGCGTGCACGCACGATTAGAAACGGCTCGTATCCTCTTCAACCACACAAACGCCCCCAAGGTCATGAAAATCATGTCTTGAAAACACAACCTAACTTATAAATCCCCTTAACCCTGCATCCCTGTAGCTTCATCAGTTTTCAGATTACACCAAACAAAACACGAACAACGCATGAGCAACGAAACAAGGAATGATCTAGATCTCCACAAGTGCCTCAAATAATTAATTAACACTGCAGGCTTTTCACTTCTCATGACAAATTAAGGTAAATTGCGAAAACTAAACCCACAATCTTCTAGTGCAGAAGCTTGCAGTTGATACTAACAACATAAGATGAAATGTCACAATCTATTTGCTGTGTTTATGGCATATATGTTCTGTTCACCTGAAGCGAAAGAATATATAAATATGCATAAACACGTTAGCTGTCAAGTGGATATCCCTAAAGTCATCTAACAAATCGCGAAGGGACGCATCTCTTTTCGTTTCATTTCTCTTGCAAACAGCCTGCGCTGTAATTTGCAAACGCCAGCCGCAGGAAAGGAACGGTTACCACGAAACTAATTGTTCGCTTAACACATTACACTACAAACAAAAAAGTCAAATACATAACGTCATAGCACGTCGATGAAACTCAAGTTGCAGATTATACGACCCGCGAAAAAACTGAAGGGGAAATATGAAACTTATCTTCTTTTTAATCGACTGGCACGAACTTTCAAGTCATGTACGTAAAGGAAAGGCTTAAGTCGAAAAACAAAGCGTCTTAAATGTTTACTAAACCGAACTCTTCTGTAATCGAGTATTACATTACTTACTTTGAATACGCGATGGAATTTATTCACTCACTCAGAGGAAGTCTTTCATGATTTATGGGGAGAAAAAGAATTTTGCGTGTAAAATAGCGGCGATTTCCTGAAACAGCACGTGGAGCCCGGAGGGGCTACTTTTGCGATTAACTTGGGATGCAAATAGGGCCCTTAGTTTTCCCTTTAACAACAATGAAACGTGGTTTCCAGAGGCGGATAACACAACGAGAACAAAAACAAAAGCCTTATGAGCGAATTAATTTGGATTGTTCAAATGCGCGCACGTGTCGGGTCACAACAAAACAACAACACGGCGTTTGTCCTTGAAAGTAGTAGACTATTTTTTCATTACCTCCACGCAAATTCACAACGTACATGTAATTCTGTATTTTTCACTTTGAATACATATACGAACAGGTCCTACAAAGAAGATATTAAAAATTTATACTTACTTTGGTGAGAATCTGGATCGCCAGAACTTCGAACGGGACTGTTGGAATCCTGTTTGTGCTCTGCGAATAAAATGGGAAACTAATTGCGGTCGATGGAACGCAAGAAAACAAACTACACAAACATAACAAATTCATTTCTGTAGAGTAATAAAATGATTAAATTACACACCCAAAGAACTTAAACAGTTTTCTGTTTTAATTATTAAAGAGAAACATAGCACCTCCAACTTGTTGATAGGAGACCGAGTTGCGCAAAATTTAACTCTGTAATTTTGGTGTGCTGGCATCTAGACACCTGATCAGATCTGCTGTAGACCTGGCAAACATGGAGATTTGTATGTGAACACTTCTTACCTCGATTACACATGAAGTTTGCTAGAAATAGATCCAGTTCTCGAACTGTCACCGTGATATGGTTAGGCAAAACACACAGAGTCTGACTCTGGCAATGCTGCGACTTGCCCAAACGCTCGCCGTCCGTGCTTTCCAAAGGAATGCCTCGGAACAAAATCACCATCACCAGATCTAATCTCCATACTTTGTCAGCTTGGCGAAGGCAGTCTATGCGCCTCATTTTCCCCTTCTGATCAGGGTTGGAAATGACGCAACGGCACGACGAGCCGGGTTTGTTTCCAACGACTGACATCACAAAGTCCTCCCTGCATTCTTGGCGAATGTCCTTTCGCAGCTTTGCCAAAAGCCTTGAAGCCCACTTTTGCTTCACTTCAGGGGCTTCAGCATCTAGCTCTTCTTTGCACCTTCTCTCCTCGTCAGGAGTCATTCGCACTTCATGCTTCTTGTAGTGCTTTCGCTTTCTTGCTTGCAAATTAAACCACGTATAGGCAAAAGCCTTTACATGAGGAAGCAAGGCTTCGATGAACGAGTGTATCTCGTCCTGGAAATCAAATAAACCGGGGTTAGTCATTTTAACGAAGTCGACTAGAGACGTACTCTCGCCGCTAACCATTGTGCCCTCCGCTTTACCCCGCTCACTGAGGCCCATCTGAAGACATGATAGAATTTTTTTCTCCAATCTACGCACACTGTTTACTTCGTGTCATGCGTGTCAAATACACAAACGGTTTGTCTATCACATACGGGCTAGCCAATCAGCACAGAGGCAGATGACAAAAGACAACAAAAGCTGTCAAGTGTTAACCATTGAAGAACTGAGGTTTCACGGCGCCACTTTGCGGAGAATTCAAACTTCAATCGGGTTAAATCGGACGCCATAGGATTTTCATGTAAACCGAGACGTGAAACCTTAAAAAAGCTTTCCGAAACTCGGGTCCTTCCCACGCCGACTTCCGTATTACGCTCCAAGACTACTCCACAACTAATTACAGGGTAATCGCAAATGATCGATAATATTTTCCACAGTGGCGCGAAACTGAAAGAATGCTTTGTGTTGTGGTCCAGCTGATTCATAACACTGCTTCCCGAATCAGCTAACCAAACCATCTACCTTACTTTCACTTGGTGATAAGCTAGAAATATCGACAATTAAAGAGAAAGCGATCGGACGTTCGAAAACAATTGTTAGGGAAGATCGCTTGGAATTTGGTTCGACCACAACTTCCCAAAACAAGAGCTGAGCAAATTTTCCTCAAGTCTTTTGATGGACAGTTTTACACAGCTTGGCGCCGTGCGGTCGACACCAAGTCATATTGTGGTTGCATTTAGGACGTTTAAATTCGCTATCACTTATCAATGTGATCCGAGGGTTAAAAAGTTGGATTACTTTTTCTTTATCCAAGGGCGGATAGCTCACGAACTATCCGTGAAAAATCGAGAAAATTTGTGTGACAGTGTGTGACTGACAAAATAAGCATGTTTGAACAACTACACAGAATCTGAGAGAAGTTTTCATAACGTAACTTTTCGATCCAGAAAAATTAAAAAAGTGAAGTTAATGTTAATCGGAAATGACGTATCAATACACATCATGTACAATCCCCACAAACACAAAAAGATTCGAGATTGGTGTTGTCTCTTAACGAATTATCCCACGCCTGTTTTGAAAACACTTGTTGTCATTTTTAAGCCTAATCTATCCCATGTCAACAGGAACATTTCCTGATTGTTTAAATCACCGTCTTTTAAAATTTGATCGTGATTAGATCCGTAGCCCCCGATCGTGTGTATCCTATTGTCGTTTCTGTTTGACATGACACTGGAGTTCAGTGAGTGACACAAGCATCAATCAATATTTAATTAACATAATCGGCTCTTTGAATTCACTTCGATACTAAACTCTAAACTAAAGAAAATTACGTTGTATATAGACTCGCTCCCAGCGATGGCAAACTCAATTCTCCTATAAAATCCATAAACGCAGCTCATGCAACCCTAATTGATTTTGCATACTTGGTGAACTCCAGCTTGCAAAACAATGAGAGACCTTTGAGGCGGCTTAAAGTTAATTGTTCTAATACCCTTATGCGTAAGAACAGCGCGTCACGTATCAGGTTCCCGCTCTCTCACTCAGGAAGTCATAGCCACACGTCTTGAGCTCGTGATTATGGGCGTATATAGATCAACAGCATAACCAAATTTGGCGCAAGGTGAAGCGGAACCCCTTATAAGGGCTGGTAAACATGTGCTGTACTAATGGGGTCACTTGATTACAAGTGAGAGCTGAGAGTAGTACGAATTATAGGGAGGAACGGATCACGGAAGTCGGGTTTAGAAAACAAACAGATTGTGTGGTTTTCAGAAAAAACATGTTCACAATCGTGACCAAATAAGGTGCAAGAGAGCCTAAGCCTTACTGTACCAAGTTATTTAACTTTTCTGTTGGCCACAATTAGCTAGGAAAATTTACCTACTTCTACCGCAAATGTTACTAAATTTGCGCATGCTTTTTCAAAGATGTAACTGATTTTAATGCAAAACATTGTTTATAAGATCGAGTAAAACTGATTTCTAACGCCTTTAACCACAAGTTAACCACACAAAGGAACAATAACCTTAGTTTTTGAAGGAAACACAACACAGTTAAACAGCTTGAATAGGTTTTGGGTCACTCAACAGGATGTGCATACGTGGGTGTGTCTTTGATTGAACAAAAGTAAAAGAAACCTTTTCATTTATATATGTCATTTCATTGTGTTTTTAAGGAAATTTCAAACTTGACCGTAAACAGCATGAAAGCACCAGCACCAATGCACGGAACTTTTGAACTGTGTTTGCTCTTACTGAAACAATAACTCCACAAGAATCACTTAACACAATATGAATAGTGGTCGAGTATGACAAGAACCTAAACTATATTTTATTGTTTTGGTATGGCAAGGCCACAAAACCCAACAGTCTATTCTGAATTGAAATTTCATATAAAGTCATATAAACATACATAATTTTGACATGTTCCAAAGTGTTAAATTTGTTTTTCGGGCTGCTAGCTGTAGATTATTCATCGCAATGTATATGACTTTAGCAATCTTTGAGAGTTGAAATTTGTTTACAGTAGGAAAATTGCTAAAAGAAAAAGAGGTCTTATGTCAGTGCCATAATTGGAAGGAGTTTCTTTGGGTTATTGGAAATTTCTAATTATTATGGAGGAAGGATCTCAATAGCCAAAATTTTAAAGGACAGTATGGACCAAACCCTGTATTTCCAGAGAGAAGAGGGTATTCAAACTGAAAACCCTCAGTGGGAGGGATATGGATATTTTCTGGAAATGATGCAATATACATGGAGGTGTCTGTAAGGAGAACTTCACAGTAAATAAAATTGGTTTGGACAAAATTTAACACTGATTGTATTATTACTAACTTACTTCTTACTATAGATTTTTTAATATTTGAATTTTGATATTTAATCTGTAGTTTTAACCTTGTTATATCTGGTAGATAAAAGGTTCCAGAAAAGAAAAAAGCATGATAACAGTAAGGTTGCCATGATACCATCTTCAACATGTTGCCTTTATCTCATGCTACTAAGGTTTGCTGCAATCAAACTCAGTTTAATGCAATCAGTGAACACTATAAGATATATTGTGAAATCTTCAGTAGTTGCCATGGCAATGCTAAAAGTAATAAAACATCCTATTTTATTCCTTGGTGGCTTAGAACTGGAAACATATACTTTTTAAAAAGTCTTTAAATTTTTTATGTATTTTGTCAATTTATTTCTTTTGTAAGACCAAAACTCCAAAACATTTGGAAATACAAGAGAGCCACCTAGAGGGAAAAAGTTGGCTTTTGTGCATATGGGCAGATCCTTTTAAAACTTAATTTCACATAACATATTCGTTTTTACCTGTTCTTTACAAAAACTACTTGAAATAGATAGGTACACAGGTATTATTTCAATACCTGATTGTCCAGAACTTGAGAAATTTTTAGGAGTTTATTTTTATTCTTTAAGTTATGTTGCAAGACTTGGCCCATCTTGTAACAAAAAGTTACCATGTACTAATAAAGTGAAAGAAAAATGTCCCCTTTTTGTTAACAAAAAGTACTGAAAGATGCCCTTGAAATGAAAAATCTTTGAAATTTGTTTAAAATATACTAAATTGATTTATAAGTAATTCTAATATTCTGTGAGAAAATATAACATGGCAACTTCATAGTAAATTAATATTACTGATCTCTCTACAAAGTGTACTGGAAAAATGGATTTAGCTCTATGAAAAGCTACAGACTTAGTTTCCTCATAGAAGATCATCCTTCTGCCTCCGTGGGCACTTGAAACAGAGGTCTAGTTGTCCTGAACAGGAACATTAACTCTGATTGTGATAAATACAGTCATCTCAAAAACTTTCTGTAAGAAATGCCCTTGAAATGAAAAATCTTTGAAATTTGTTGTTTTCATTATTATTTCTTACTAATCAATTCTATCTCTAAAATATATTATAACATAACTAAAGCAAAGCGTGCGTTCTGATTGGTTAATTTAGCGTCTACTATTTGCCCATGGGTGTACACTGCTGACGTGTGTGCTAATGTTCACAAAGCAAATCTTTTGACAGATATTGTTTCCAAAGTAATGGCTGACATCCTTCTCCCAGAAATGCGAAACTGTCTTCACAGTTGTGTGAAGATGAAACTTTATCGAGTTATTGGTGTGCAGTCGGTTGTCATGAATGAATTTTCGCGCACTTGTTTTCTTTTGTCATGTAAGACTACATTTTTTGTGATGTAGCTCAATAAAAGGACTTCTGTTGTTCCAATGTCTCAATGTTATGTTATAAAACAAATGGTAAACGCCATAGCGTGTACTATTGAGATATGGATGCACTTGGGAGGTTTGCTAAGCACTCAAGAAGCTAGAGTCACACGAGGTGATAGCCTCGTGCGACTCTTACATTTCTTTCGTGCTTAGCAACCTCCCACGTGCATCCATAACTCAATAGTACACGCTATGGCATTTACCATTTGTTAACTAAATTGACTTAAAAGTAATTCTAATATTCTGTGAGAAAATATAACATGATGACTTCAGAGTAAATTAATAGTACTGATCTCTCACAAAGTGTACTGGAAAATTGGATTTAGTTCTACGAAAAGCTACAAACTTAGTTTCCTCATAGAAGATCATCCTTCTGCCTCCGTGGGCATTTGAAACAGAGGTCTAGTTGTCCTGAACAGGAACATTAACTCCGATTGTGATAAATAAAGTCATTTCAAAAACTTTCTGTAAGAAATTTGAAAAAGAATCTTCACTCACCAACTGCTCAAGAGAAATAAAATATAGTCAGTTTGCAAAAATGATGAATTTGTCTGGGAAGAGAATAAGGGATATATTCTTGGTATGCA
>Ga0126338_10003569_pt1 | contig 10924 bp, 7 predicted proteins | sample OrbCmetagenome_2_FD_92529 | JGI IMG/M metagenome (GOLD analysis project Ga0126338, IMG submission 92529) | Coral microbial communities from Petempiche,Puerto Morelos, Mexico - Orbicella C C metagenome | ecosystem: Host-associated > Invertebrates > Cnidaria > Coral | place: Petempiche,Puerto...
AAATCTAATTGGGGTGGGGGTGTCTGGGGGGAAAATTGTTGGGATGGGGGTTTGAAGTGAGGGAAGGGGGGATCATCGGATGCCGGGCGCCCCCCCCCCCCCCCCCCCCCCGCAACACTTAGAGGTTTCAGGAATCCCGACGGGTTAGGAACCCAGGTTCTCCCAGACACCGATCAGGCGCTTTAACCTCAGAGCTAGAGAGAGGCTCATGGTATGCTAGGCTATTTACTAGGTTCATATGCGACAAGCGTCCTGCATCCTACTCAAAGACTTGGTCCATGTGTTGAGCTAAGGAATCAAACAAAATGTAATGTAAATAGGCTAACCTAGCGGAGACACAGACAGTTTGTTTACATCTTACCTGGTCAAGTGGAATCTTGCCAAGGAAACGAAGACCATATTCATTCGCGAGCTTGTCAGCACCGCCAGATGAAAACAGGTCGGAGCATTCCTAAACAGGAATAAACATTTCATCTTACGGTGGTTTTATTTTCAACTAGAGTAACTACCATTTCCCGCTGCAGAACTTAAACGTCCCGATACTTGAATTTTGTAATCTTGAACTTTTGATTTTTATGCCTTATCAGGGCTAAGACTTAGTTTGGTACATGGAAAAGCCAACGTAGCCAGAGATAATCTTCACAAAGCATTAATTTGGTGGGGAAATATGTCAAAGTTAGTCTCAAAATTGGGGAAGCTATGATTATATGTGCGTCCTTTTTTACTTTTATTTGTGTATTTTTGTTTTGTTTTGTTTTGGCCTCGTGCTAAGTTGTTCTGGAAGTATTTGGAGGCTATTTACTCTAAACCGATTATGATTCTAAGTGCAAGTTTAAACTCGTTAACAGTTAAATCGAGTCTTGATTGAGACTCTGTAAACCTCCACTGGGTACAGCTAAATCTATTATAACACCTTTGGACGAGCGGCAATTCACCAAGACCGCCTTAGACGTAGTGTAAGAATTTCGCTCTAATACGGACCCCCTTTCACCCCTGTAAATTTGCTTCCTGTCGAATTATCTCATATTACTGCCCCTGAAATTTAAGGCCCAATGATGCAGCGCGCGCCGCGATCTCTTTCAAAACAAACTTCGTTGCATTAAGGATGAAGTGAGCCTTTAATAGGTGTCTCAAAGAGTAGATTATGTACCTGACAGTAAGGGCAAACGAAGCCACTCATATTCTCGACGATGCCCAGGACTTTGACATCCATCTTACGGCAGAAGTTGAGTTCTTTACGGATCGTAGCCAAAGCTACGTCTTGGGGCGTGGTGACAAGAATTGCACCGTTTGGATTGACGTTCTTCAGCGCTTTGACAACCGTGAGATGTTCGTCTGATGTCCCAGGCGGCGTGTCTGAAGAGAGAAACAAATTGTAGATCTACCTATAACGTAACGTGTGAGAAGTGGCCTTATGCCGAATGTAGGCTTGCGCCATACACACTTAGCCGGAGAAATTCCAAAACGCAACAATTACTTGTGTTTGAGAAAAACTTGGTCAAGAAAATCGCACGACTGTTATCATTATCCGTTTTTGAAAAGCTCAATTTTTAAAATGTTCTCCGTTCACACTACAACGCAAAGCCGGCGTTTTAAAATTCCTCCGAATTGAAGAACGTTTTCTCTTTTTTAGACGGTGGGCCTAACCGTTACGGTAGAAAAAAAGCTGCGTTTTCAAATTTTTCCGGCTTAATCTAGATTGGGTCTTAAACACTGGATCTAGCGGCCTTGGTTCAAGCAATGGCCGGAACATTGCACAATATATTTATCCTAACTCTCACTGCCTCGTTCATTCAGGAGTCAAATTAGTTCTGATGAACTATTTGGTGCCTGATAGAATATTTGCAGGGCTGCATGGGGGCGGGGGGAGGGGGGGAGGGGGCATACCCCTAAATGGACAAGCAAAGCTTAAGGTTAAAAGGTTAAGACCACTATGCATTACTTACCAAAGATAAGAAAATCCAGTCTTCCCCAGAAGGTATCTTTCAAAAATTGCTTGATTAATCCTACAAAAACAATTTATCATTGCTGAGTAGAAAACTGATAATAAAAAAATCATTCGTTGGCCGTTTCTTTCCGAGAAGCTTGAAAATAAGGAAAGGAAAGAGGTTCTTGCGCACCAAAAGTGGACTGGCAGTACGTTTGCAGTAGTTCAGGTGTGCGCATTCACTGCGTACGAACTACAAGTACTACACATTCATGATCAGCACATGTACAGGATTGTTACCTGTTTTTCGTGGTCCACGCCATATTATCCTACAAACAAAAACAAATTGTTGCTTCAGTGGCTCTGTTGCTTCATAGCGTAATGAAATTATAAAATATTGAGATTATGGGTTTTAAAAGCATGCACAACGTCCTGATGTCAAATTGAAAAAGTCTGGCAGACATTTTCAAATTCTATTCTCGTGTCTTGGTAAAAAACCGCTCAAAGTTAATTACAATTTGCTTTCCGTTCAATAATTCACTTAGGGGCCATCAATATGCTAAAGTACAAGGACTTTTTGACCAAAAATGGTCCATTTTAATAAGGCTGACTTTATGTTTAGAACGGGACTGCATTACCGTGTGTTGTCGCCACAAAGTTGAAAAAATCTTTAAAATCATTGCGCTGCTTTGTACCAACAATTCTGGTTCTATCATCTGAATACTGCAGTCAGAAATTAAAAATATGTTGACGGCCCCTTAATGACTTCATCTTGGTGCATCAAGCTCAGAGCGAGAAAAAAGCCCGGGAATTTCAAAATCTGAGTGTGAAGAGCATGAGGAAAAAGAGTGCTCACAGGCTCATGCTTTGTGCTGGGAGTACTATCAAGTGCAAAGAACTTTGAGAAAGTCTACAATGTTTATTGTTTTATGGCTTATTAGTGACAGGAGAGTTTGGCAAAAGCAAGGGCTCATAGTTTTATTTAGGGCTTGAACTTATGAATGAGGTAGTTTTATAAAGTCGGTGTTTAGACTATTATACAATTATTATCAGGAACAGTACATTTCCTCCAAACTTACGCACTATCTGTTTTCTGCAGAAGGGAGCCCACTGACATGACCTTCACATCAAAATGAGGAGATCTGAGACAGAATAATACGATCATCTGATTGGTTGGAAACCTACAGTACATACGATACTACTTGACGGTACCATCCAACAAACAGGATTTTTCTCTTTTTTTTCCTTTTTTTTTTATTTGTGGAAACAGAAACCAGTCACCAACATTGCTGTTTTTCAAGACCAAACAACAGGATAATCACACTACAGATTAGCACGTCAACAGGCTCTCTAGCTAAGGATGGGATAGAGATAAAGCAGGAAGAATGAGAAGAGAAGAGAGGAGGATGGGAATGTATGTTATGCCCCACCCCATCACATCAACCCCTCCTTGGCCACTTCACTCACAGCCAGTCCTTCTCGGCCATTCAAGCTGCAGTCAGATCCTCACAGCCAGAGCCTGTTCACAGCCTAACTACAGACAAACTATAGCTTCTTACTTGAGGGGAGTCCAGCCATAAGGAGAATTAATGACTTGTTTCCCTGCTACTGCCATTAACTTGGGTACACTGGGACCACAGATGTCCAGATCAACAAGTCCCACCTACAGAACAGGTAAACAAAAATTAGAACTCCAGCGTATGTGGAAGGTGCCACGGCCAGATTGTTAGCATGCTGGACTTCGAATTAAATGGTCCAGGCCGAGATCTGGCATGGATGGCAGGGTCATTGCATGAGCCACTTTAGTCTTGCAGTGCCCCTCTCCACCTGAGAGTATAGAGGGGTAAGGTAATGTCTCCATACCAGCAAAGTGGCTCATCAGGCCAGTGCTTATCTCCAGTCTCTGTAGCATGAAGCAACTAGGAGTATTTCTACTTCCCCCTGAATGGTATGCTAGCCCATTGCAGGGTTACTCCCGGCATTAAATTTGCTGGTGCCCATTTACACACCAGGGCCGGATTGTTCGAAAGCCAGTAAACGCTAACCCAGGATCAAAAATTAACCGATGTATCAATTTTTCTTGTATTAAAAAATAATGTTTTTTTGTGCCATCTTTTTGTGCGTTTATTGTTCATATACTGTATATGTATTTTTCTCTTTTCTACTTTTTTGATCTCTACTGTAATTGATATGTTGTGTCAATTGTTTGTACATGTCTGTGACCAACACGAAAGCCTATGCTACTTTGGTCACTGAGCACATTTTATTTTGGCCATGTATTGTTATATTTCTTTTCTCTTTTTAATTGATGTAATTTCTGCAATACTGCTAATGTTATAGTTTTTGTAAATAGTGCATAAGAATAAAAAAATCTGAAATCTGAATTTTACTTTAGTATACTTAGTTTCAAAAGTGTTATGAAGACATTCAAGGCATCATGCTTCAAAAATTGTACCTTTTTACCCATGTTAGCAAGTGCCATGCTAAGGGTTGCAGCTAAACTTGATTTTCCCACACCTAGAGAAATACCAACAATACCATTTATAAAGTTACTCTGATAACAAGTTTTAATGGCAATAATGAACACATTTTCCATAAGAAAACTTTGTCCATTTATACAGTTTGGAATGCACCTGTATAGCAAAAAAATTATAGTTCAATGTTAAAGTTGTATCAAAGAATTTTTCTAAGTCAGGGTGAGTAATCCTGGAATTAGTCAGGCTGCTGATTTTGAGATTAATTACATGTAAATAGATAGAGTGATTTTCAATTGAGTGTCGTAAAACCAGAACCAAACCAATTTCTGACCAGTTAGACTATTCAGCCAATCTCAAACTGCAGTAAAACCAAAACCAAAACCAAAGTATGTAATTGTCTATTAGTAATTACTTTCAGCACTCAATTGAAAACCACTCTATAAATCTTAAAACAATTAATAAATTATTACGCATAGCTACTGTAACAGTAATGATCATGATGTACATTTACAATATAAAAACTTACTAATAATTATATCAAATGATTTCAATTACAATCTCACCTCCTTTTCCTGACAATATGAGTATCTTATGTTTAACAGCATTCATTCGCAAATCAATCATCTCTTGGTCTGGGTCCACCCCACCTGTTAATAATATTCCCAGAAATACAAACACATACATGTATATATTGAGTCAAAAACATTTTCAATACAGTAACTGTACTTTAAAACAAATTGGTCAGGACTAGGTTTTATTTTACCACTGTACAATTGCTTACAAGTACACTTGTCACTCTTATTGTCCCATATTTATCTCTGGACAAAATGAATCTGAAGCATTCAAAATAAAAGAAAATAATAACCTAAAATATTAGATCTGCATGTATTTTTTTTTTACTTTAAGTTTTTTTTTTTATTATTTCATGAGTTTGTTACCAATTGAAAATACAAGAACAAATAAATTCAAATAGTCAAACAACTAACTTCAAATACATTAGGCACATAAATTCAAAATACAGTCAAACCTCCTGTAAGCAACAACCCAAAATGTCAAGCCTAGGTGGTAGCTTACAGGAGGTGGTCGCTTAAGAGAGCTTAGACCACACTACGTCAAAATTTTGCCTCATTAGCATAAGGTAACTGCAGAGACTTACCCCATGTTTTAAATGTTTTATTCATGTAAAAAGGCAATTCAAGAAAAAATCAGGCACTTCGCATAGAGAAATTTCCGTCCCTTGTACTATCCAGGAATGTGATAATGATACAACACCTTATTATCCAATTTCCGCTCGATTATCTTTTAGCTCTAAAAGTGGTTGCGGTCGCTTACAAGAAGTGGTCGCTTACAAGAGGTTCCAAATATAGCGATTTGACTTGGAAACTTTTGGTATTTTGGAAAACTGGTCATTGAGGAGAGGTGGCCGCTTACAAGAGGTGGTCGCAACTGGAGGTTCGACTGTAGTATGGGATGTGATGGGGGAAAGAAACAGAACTAGTGTTCCAATTGCAATCCAACCCCCTACTACACTCAACATACACTAAATATATACACTAAAGATAAATGCACACAAATAAGAAATGTGATAAATATATAAGAACAAAAACTAATTAAAATCATTGCCATCCCTAATGATGTCTGTGGGCAAATACAGTTATAAAGACTTGTTTTCTGATGAGTAATTAAGTTTACATCATGAACGCGATCTATGAGCTGTACCTTGTTGGCTGCAAAGATACTGTCCTGGACATCCTTGACAAACACTTGCTTTTCCTGCAAGGGCCTAATGGCAAACAGGTTTACAGATCAAAAATAATACTGTAAAAATTGTACTAGGACAAGAAATAAATAGTTAAAAAAAGAAAATAAATATTATGGTAATGTTCATCATAATCATCAGCTGTAAATTAACCAACAGTGAGGTCTTTAGCAGGGAAATTCAAACTGAGACCAAAGTGAAGGAGCACTGGCCGGATCAATACACCAAGGCTAAGGATTTGAGATTTTCCCATAAAGACCAAACATTCAAGGTTAATAAGTAGTTTTAATTATTGAATTTCAAAAATTATTATTGGTTATTATTAAATTACCTTTTGCTTTGTTTGTTCAGGCCCATAAAAAGCCATTTCCCAATAACCATAAGCCTCATTCTCAAAGCAAGTCTTGGTGCCCATCCTTTCATATGAAAATGAGACTTTGTTCACATGGAAATTAAATTCATTTTTACATGAATGACTGTGCACCAGGCCTCGCTTTGATAGAGATGCTTAGGTCAACTTGAAAATGGGCTATTGGCCTGTGGGTATTATGGGAGAATAATGCCCTAGAATTACATGTAACTACTCAGAGCATGAGTTAAATCAACTACAAACACAAGCTATATAATAACGGTACATAGGACATTCATATTATGATTGTCTGCTACCGGGCAGCATCCATTTATTAGAGTTTACTTGGGAAACCAGTAACAAGAGGAAGATATGTCTGCATAACATTTGAAGTGATCAGATTAAAACACAGACTGTGGACTGCAGACTATAGGCCAAGGGTAACAGACTGCAGACTTTTTAACTGAAACGTGTTACAATTTCCATCATTGAGAGCTAACTGCAAACAGGCCAACTGGAGAGTTACTCAGGCTAACCGGGGTGATATTCAGTCTAACCAGAACTGGAGTGCAGAATTTCACTGTGTCATTAGCCTGAATAAACCTGTTAATGGCTAGCACTTGACAATGGAAATTACACACTGTATACTTAAGAAGTTTGTAGACTGCAGTCTGCGTTTTACCTGAGTCAGTCTGCATTTACATGTACCCCTGGTCTGTAGTTTGCAGTCTGTAGTTCGCAGTCTGGTCGGTGTAAAACATACATGTAGACCGCAGACTACAGACAGCTGTGGACTACAGACAGCGGCCTGTTAAAACGGTTGTCTCTCAATGATGAAAATGGTAGCATGATTCAGTTAAAAAGTCTAGAGTCTGCAGTCTGTATTTTACCATCAGAGCCTGCATTTTACCTGCAGTCTGCGTTTTACACTGACTGGTTCGCAGTCTTGTGTTTTACATTGCATTTTTGATTGATATTTGAAGCCTGAGTTAAATCAGCATCATCACCAGCTTCCCCCTGGGGTTGATCCCCTGGGGTTGATCCCCCGGTTGAACAGGGTAATGATAGGAGGAAAGAGCTATGTTGATGATTATTTCCAGAGGTAGGGGAATACTATGCTACAAATTCCCCCAGTATATATATTCCCTTTCACAGGTTGATCACAATGTTATGTGCAATTGATTCGCACAGACTGCATCATTAAACCATGGAAGTCAGACCTCTAATCTTCTGAAAAGTTGCACTGAGTTGTGGGCTCAACCTGTATATCTGCTTTAATTAAGCAGCCCTTAATATAAACCCGAAATTTTGATCCCGAGACCAATATTAGCAGATATTAGGCTTTCACTCTACATCTACACTCAGTTAAGTTGGTAAAAATTGTGAGATATCACACCAACTGTAAATATCTGAATAAAAATAATACAATTGGATATTACTATAGTTCGTTCTGTACTCACGACCTCGGTCAAGATTCTACAATACAGACCTCCTCCTCGGTTAATAAGAGCGCATTACTATTTTTGCAGCATAATAAGCTTATATGCATTGTATTAGTTTTGCAGTATAATATCAATATACAGCTGCAAAACTTACCGTTTCTGATGGACACCCAACTGCGGTTGCTTTATCACCATCTGATTCCATAGCTTTAACAATTGCTAAAGTACTTTAACATTTCAAACCTCGAACTACGGTGCGGCCTGCTGTTCTACGCCATCTTGGACGCGCATCTTAAAAAGGACTGGTGCAGGTAGAGAGAGGACGCTGGGAACGAGCTTTTAAAATAACAACATGGCGGCGTAGATAGCAGCTGGAGTGATGGCGAAAACGTTTTTGGGTTGCAGGCAAAGTTCATCGCTGGTGTTATGGTTTATCAGAGATTTCGGCCATATCTTAACGTTCTTGGAATGTTTACCCGGGGCTTTGTTATCGGTTTGCCGATCGTGGTAACATTCGTTGAGAACGTGGGTAGTGTCAAAGGAGTGTTGGGCATCTCTATGCAAGTAGGTTTAGTTTTGCACCTGCCGTAGATTAATTAGCTTACATTATTGTAGTCATTAAGAAGTATTTTAACGTTGGTTAGCTCACCTCTTAGTTGCCTCCCAACTAAATAGACCTGAGGTTGTCAGAGCCGTTCATGTGTACCCATCAAATTCCCCGAGCATTTGAAGAGGGGGACTTGGGGGGGTTCTAAACACTGCAACACCGCAAAAAAAAATTAACGAACACCGCATCACCGCAAGAAAAGTCAACGAAACACCGTCACCGCAACACGTATTTTTAGCGCCATGATCCGTTCATCTACACTTAAAATAATACTTATATACCTCAACAATTTTCCACAAAAGAAACACATCACAACGCTTTTCATTCCGCATATGTCAATACTGCTGATGCCTGTAAATCAGTTTTCTTGCTCTTGTGAAGAAACCTTGCGCGAAGCTAGGAAACGGACAAAGAAAAAAGAGAGGAGCCTCCAGAGATGGCCTTTACGTATACCCCAGATCCCTCTTCTTTTTCTTTGCTCACTTTTCTTGGCATATAAACCCACTGACTGAAGCCTTATCTTGACTGAAAGTATTGATTTCCGGAGCTAGCTGCATTTGCGTTCGATATCGATAATCGTTTGAAAAAATAGAAGGTCAAGAAAGTCGCAGGACCTTGGAGCGGGTACAGACCAGTATCAAAATGACCTCTAGATGAAGCCAAATAGCAAAAGGAAAAAAATAGTAAACGTGTGTAAGTTACAAAGCCTTCTTAGCTTAGAAAGCCTTCTTTCTTCCCTGCCAACGCGACATCTGAATATATTTTGTGGTCAGTAGTTTTCGCCACCTTTTCCTTTTTTCGTAGAAAAAAACTGTGCAGTTAATAATACATTATATTCGGTCTTGGCGTTTCCAGAATTTCCAGGATTGTTTCTGTCCTCGCTCCTACATGTGTCTACCGAACACTGAGCTCCGGGTGGCAGAAGTCGAGTTCCTTGTCAAGTTACCTATAAATGAAAACAGCTTCAGATTGGCAGCCGAAGCATATTGAAGATTGATTAGACAGTGATGGTCCGTACTTTGTTGCAAATTATTAACCTTAATGGTACGTGTTTGTCATAAATTAGCGTGGATTAACGAAGTTTACATGCTAAATTTAGGTCAAATTTAGGTTTGAGAAAGGTAAATCAAAAAACTCTAGCACTGCAAACAATTTCATTTCACCGAACACCGCAGTGCAAAAGACACAAACATCGCACAACGCAACACCGCAAATCCCCATGTCCTCCTCTTTGAACTTTTTGCCATACTCAGCCCTGGGCAAAAAATGGTAGTCTAATCACCCTGGGTTCAGTGGTTTTTCTTTTTTCTTTCTTCTACAAATTAAAGCACCCAAGAATAAAACTTCCAACACTGAAACATGGCAAATTTAGATGTGTAATAGGACAGAAAAAACACCCCCTTTGAACCCTTGATGTTTTGAACTTCCTTCGTCTCTTAATTCCAATCTAAGAGATTAAATATTAAGTTTCACAATTAAAACTACAATATATATTCGCTTTCACACATGGCACAATGCTTTTGAAGGATCTTCTGTTTGAGTCACAGTGTTACAAAAGAACAGGGTTGTTCCATGGTTTTGAGGCAGCTTGCTCAAACCCTCCCATGTGATGTCAAATTCTCCTCAACAAATTATATCTGTCACTGGTGTCAAAACCCTGTCACCCTCTCCCCTCCTCCGGCACCTTCAGGGTTTCCAATGCGATAAAAAATTGAGTACTGGCGACTCGCATTTTGTCCGATAACTAAAGAAAACCATGACACAACTTTTGTTTGTAAATCCTTATATTAGGAAATCAATCGGATACGGTAGCTAGTATACAACTCACCTTTCTGTCCCCAGTAAAATAATGTCAGAATATTACACGATAATCAAAAAAATTGAATGCATATTCGACATGTCGATACTGCGTTCACGGCGCACCATATTGTTTCAGCAGCTTCTTCCGAAACTGGGATCGCAGGCACACTTCAACGCCATGTGCTTTTCATTTGCCGCAAAAAATGGCGGCAGATACCAATCAGTTGTAGAATTATGTGAGTGAAAGGCATTGAGGAAAGCAAGTACAAAATAAAGAACGGCATTTCGAAGAAGTAGCAAAGGGAAAATACGCAAGGACCCGTGTTTGTCTCACAATGAAAACCATGAACTTAAAACGTTTTATGCTTCGCTTCATTTAAAATGACTGTGGAGACAACCATCACCTTCAGAGCAGAGACATACCACCTGAGAACAACGGCAGCTTTATAACTAAGTGTTACTCGTGTTGTTTCTAATTGTTTTCGCTCTTCAATTGTGACTTTTCTTGCATGCAAAGTAACGTATAAAATCGAGTTCTTGTGTAAGTTATATATAAAATAAGT
>Ga0126338_10003572_pt1:5000-10923 | contig 10923 bp, 9 predicted proteins | sample OrbCmetagenome_2_FD_92529 | JGI IMG/M metagenome (GOLD analysis project Ga0126338, IMG submission 92529) | Coral microbial communities from Petempiche,Puerto Morelos, Mexico - Orbicella C C metagenome | ecosystem: Host-associated > Invertebrates > Cnidaria > Coral | place...
TGTCAAGCTCATACTGTGGAGCACATTTAGTAGAATGTTACTGGAAAGAATCAAACATTTCTGATACAAATTGGCTGAGATATCTTTCTTCATTATATTTGATGAAAATTCGGTTGAGTGTATGACGTCATCACTTAGCTAATCTGCATATTTTAAAAACTTGAATATCTCTGGAACGAAAAGAGATATTTGAAAATAGTAAACAGTGTTTTTCTTCTCATGCAGACTACTTGTTTATGTTTTAAAATGGCTTAGAAAGGAAAGATGGGATTTTCGTTATAGTACCACTTTAAGGTCTTAAAAAAACAGTTTTACCTCATACTTTTATAGTTCAATGGAGATTCCAGTGAGCTTCCCTAGCGTGGGTATGAATATTTTCTGGAACTGCACATTGACACATGGAATGTGGTATATAGGTGTATACTCAAATCTTACGTGGAGGAAACAATCCTGGCGCCATCTTTGAACCACGTGAATGCTGGTGCAGGATCTCCAACTGCATCACAAAGTAATGTACCATTTCCCTGGATGTCAATCTCTTGCTTTTCTGGAGGAGGCTTTGAGTCCTTCCATTTTGGAGGAACTATGGAAGCAAATGTTCCAATACATGATTGTCTTGTAAAATGAGGACGTCCCTCAACTTAAGGACATTCACGCAAAAATTTTCCAACATTGATTTTTTTTCTGAGACTTTTACCACTGAAAGATGATGAGTCAGTTATGTCAGAAATGTAAAAAAAATGGTTGGTCACTGACTTCATTTTCGAGAGGACATGCCTGGAAGAACACCCTACATCTGAAAAAAATTGTGCTTTGTTAGCAAATAAGGCCACAGTGTCTGTAAGCCCAAAAATATTGCAATTAGATCTTTGAAGTGAAATGTTCTCTACCAAATATTGTTTAAGAGGACCTATTAAGTGAATTTATTCAACTGGTGAGGTTCCTTAAAGAACAAGTTTGCATTTAGTGACCATAGTTTCACACGCCTTGCAGCTGCAAGATGGCAGGATTCAATTTCCCGTGGACAGAAATCTTGAATTTTTTTTTAACTTCCCACACTGTTTTTTTGTTCATTTTTGGACAATGTGGAGATAATTGTAAACAAAATCTGTTTCTGGAAAGAAAAGTAGGAGTCACCGAACCTCCCAGATTGTTAAATCCAGGCAAAGCTATAGCAATGGCCATCGCACGCGCGCTCTCATGCATGATGTGGAATGTGAATTTGCGTGCGTAGTAAGGACGCACAAAAACAATTAGCATGAATGTCCTTAATTCCCACTTGACGCGATTTACATGTATTGTTTCATTAAATTTCTTTAGCAACTGCATCATGCTGTATGGAAGATAGGTGCCTGGGATATCTATGGGCCTCCACTGTGACCAGCCGGCCCCTAGACAGTCTCATTTTCCCATGGCTGGCAATGGAGGGGAAGGGGGAGAAAGATGTTGACAAAATGTTGCAGGGACTGCCACGCTAAAACACGCTAATACAATGGCAAAGTGCACTGAGCCTATAATACCATACAAATACTGCTGACCAGAAGTACCAGCTAATCTTTGTTGTTAACTTTGTTGAATTGCATTTAACAGCATTACAAATATGCACAACCATGTGTGCTTAGTTAATTGAAAATCGTTTCTACTTGTGCTACAAAATTTGCATCTCTTCACCTGTGATGTTTCACATAATTTAATCATGAACATTTGTCCTTCTACTCCCATGTTTTTTTATGTTCACTCAAACAAGATGGAGGCTAACTTGATAACCTCGTGGTTCTATTAGCCTCCATGCACAAACTATAGAGCATTGCACCTTTAACTGTTATATATGTATGCTTTTTCTTTTTTTATGCTAATATTGTAATTTCAAAACTGTAAGTGCAAAATAAAGTGAAGTTGAAGTTGAAGCTGGTTGAAGCTGTAAATGAAAATCACGCTAGGGAGTATGGGGGTAGGCCCACTACCCTGTACCTAAGGAATACTTTAATAAATTAAAGCACAAGGAAAAAAAAATGCCAATTATTTAGTAACTTGATGTTGTCTATATGTCATGCTTTGAAATTATTATTTGATAACAAGTTTAATGGGAGAGACTAGAGACTGTCAAACCAGCCGATTTTAATTACTAAAGATTTGTGCTTATGACTACAGAGAAAATATATTATTTCTTGGATTTCCAGAGGTAAGCTTGTGCCTATGTGCATAGATGGTCGCCACACTCCTGTACACTGCATTAAACTACTGCTTAATCAAACAAGACTTGATATCAAATTCCTCATTTCTCATTCCCTGGGATTTTATTTATATCACATTCACGCAAGTACTTTATTTCGAAACAAAACATAAATAATCACTTGAAGAGTTCTTTCTTTATATATCAACAGAACTGCAAAGAACACTGTCATGCTCTTGATCTGGCAGACATAAATTACACTTGCATGTCTTTTTTCGCCATGTATGTAACTGTAGCAGAGAAAAAGATTATTAATTTACGTGTAATGCAAACACTCTATCCCATGATAATGTATACTAAAACATAACAGCTATAAATATTAAAACTTCACATACCTTTCACTGTTACTATTGTTGTAAAAACGTTTGGGTTTCCACTGTTTTGAGAATTTTCAGCCTCACAAGTGTATGTATCTTCATGTATGTCCTTTTTCACATTGATAAGATCAAGACGTCTTCCTAGAAAGGTACCAGCGATCTCAAAGTCATCTCCTGTGACAATAGTTTGCCCATTTTTCTTCCAGGTTATAGTCGGTGGAGGCCTGCAAGTAATCAAGAAATATATGTTATTTGCTGGCCAGGATGTCCGTGTTGGGAAAAACTGTGTCCTTAGTAATGAGCATGGCCCAACACTGAATTTCCCAATATGGTCCATATTTGGGGTCCGCATGGGAAAATCCAGACCACTGGAGCGTGCACAATTATTTTCCTTGGCTTGTCCTATGGGTCTCTGACCAGTCAGCCCGGAGTAACAGAAAGCACCCCATGTATGAGTTCCAAATTGAGCAACTAGTTTTCTGTCTTGAAGATCTTGTTTCCAGATTATGTTTGCTTTAAACAAGTCAAAAATCATACCTCATACAGATCTCTATGTCCTTTTTTATCATTATCTAAAAAAATCTCTGGACAATATGACATGAACTTTGAAAACTGCCACCATGTGTGAAACATATAATACTTTGAAATGCCTGGTCAAGACAGAGATGTGTCCTGCTAAGTAAGAAAAATTATTTTTCAGAACTGCAAGGAGAGATCATGTCTGTTTGTTACTAGAGTCGCACTCACCTTCCAACCGCAAAACAATAAAGTGTCTTGTTTCTGCCTTCAACAGCGGTTTCAGCACTTCCTGGAGTTACTCTCCAAGCAGGGGATTGTGGGGTCCCAGGATCAATCATGTCTTAATAAAATGATATGAAATTTATTACACCATACAACAACATTTTAACACATACATGTACACTAGTTGAACCCCTTTTACATGTCATTTGTACAACCAACATTGCACCACCAAAACAGTCAAGACTATCAACTGGGTGGTTGTAGATTGGGATGGTGTCACATTATTACTCTAGAATGAGATGCTAGTCAATCAAAGGGTTACCCCAACTTTAAACTTGCCAGTACCCATTTATACACCTGGGTGGAGAGAGGCACTGTGAGAGTAAAGTGTCTTGTCCAAGAACACAACACAATGCTCCTGGTCAAGCTTGAACCTGGACTGCTCAATCTAGAGTCGAGAGCAGTAACAACCAGGCCATCACACCTCCACATGTTTATTACAATAATATTAATGCTTTTAAATGATGTCGCAACAGAAATAATCCAACTCTTTAATTTTCAGGATCCTTAAAGTCTAATATGGAAACGTAAGCAGAATTAGTATCAGTCCACCACAGGGGCAAGTTTGTCGCTAAGTGCCAGCTGCTGGCAAAATTCAACACCTGAGAAAAATGTGATCAGGGCACTTGGTAAAAGGTACCAAATGGTTTTTAGGTTAAGCACATAAAATCATCCAATATAGTCTGAGCTGCATTGCCTTTAGAAATGAAAAGGTTTGCATAAGTTTCTGACTACCTCGAGTATTTCCCAAGAACATTAATGAAACACAAAGACCTCTGCCAAAGCTCAAACCTGGGCACTTGTTCCAGAGTCCAGCTCATTGCATATCCCACAGCACCCAACTGTAAGACAATAGAAACTGTAATAGAGCAAGTCGTTACCTTGTTGACGCTTCTTTAGGGTTATTGGGCCTGATCTGTAAATGGCATTTGCACCAGTTATTGTACAGCTAATGCCTTTTAATTGCTCAGTCTTAGTAATATCTTCATCAGTAACAAACATGATAAACAGTTCACCATCAGGCGAGATGGCTCGACGAGAATTTCTTGGGAATTCAATATTTTCTGCACCAGACCAGGTGTAGACAGCTCCATAGCTAGCCCCATGTGCAGGACATGGAATCCGGAGAGACTGGCCAAGATCAACGGTCTCCGTCCGAGCTGCTGTACTCAGAAAAGGTCTAATATCTGGGAACAAGAGAAGAATTAGTTCAGGACTGTCGTGTAAATTCACTGCCTCCAAAAAGAAAGATAACATGTATTATTAAAAACTGGATCACTGGATGATGCAATTCAAGAGTTTTCATTGGCTTAGCCATCACGGTATATGAGCCATTACACCATGCTCTACAAATGATAAGCAAATGCTTAATTTTTGGGGATGTTTTTGAACACAAGCACTCAGTTATTGGAAAACACCTGTGTGATGCCCACAATCAGATGAACAAAGATCTTTGTGAGCAATTCACCATCCTTAAGAAATGTCCTGGGAAATCTGAATACTTAATTTATGAAACGCACTTTGTCCAAGAAAAGAAACCTAAACTGAACACTCCATCTGACTCAAATTAAAGCAAAACTATGTATTTAGTACATATACTAATTAATACTCTCTACATTCCACATTGTAGAGCTTTTAATCACATGCAAGGAGACTTTCACACGCATTGTTAGTATATAAAGAACTCATGGGAATCTGACAACATGGTAATTTTAAGGTCAAAACTTTGTCACCAAACTCCCATTGTGCCTGATCAACTGATAATAATTGTAGTAGCATACTAGAAGAATTCTGCTAAAAAAGGTTTAGGTTAATTTTAAAAAAAGAGAGTAAAATGCAAGCTCTTACATGTTACTAAAACTTGAACCTTTCTACTAAATGTTTCTTTGTCAGTGACTGCATCTTTCACAAAGCACTGGTAATTTCCACTTTGATCTGGAAGAAGGCTCTCTCCAATTAGAGAACCATCGCCCTCGACTTTAAATCTGCCTCCAGAAAATATGACAAGGTTGGTTCCATTGTGTTGCCATCTCCATTGCAGATTTTCGCCTGTGGCCTCACAAGGGAGTTTGAAGCCATCATTGTTGAGTTCATTATATTCCTTGCCTCCCTTCACCTGATCTCTGTTAAGTAAATTACCCTCCAAAAAATTGGTGATCCCTGGAGGGGGTTTTTGGACTTGCCCTGAAAATGTAAATGTATACAAAGTAATTGTGAAGATTGCAATCAGTGCAGTTGTGCAATTTCCCTTCTTAAATAATTGCAAAGAAACATGTAAATAACAATAAGACTAAAAATACAATTTAACTTCTTAAATGCAGACACCCAATTCATGTAATGTGGAGGTGAATATATTATTGATCCCAAACCTCTGTTGAAATGGCTCTTTTTCAGGCCATTGCACACACCATTGGTTTCAGTTACGGATTCAAAAAAGTGTTCACGTGATGACAAACAAGTTTTGGCTACAGTTTGTTGCAAATTAAGTATCAAGCTCAAAGCAGATCTTGTCCATGTGATGCATTTTGCATTGTTCTAGCTCTGTCTGTCTTTTCAATAAATATTAAATATA
>Ga0126338_10003573_pt1 | contig 10922 bp, 8 predicted proteins | sample OrbCmetagenome_2_FD_92529 | JGI IMG/M metagenome (GOLD analysis project Ga0126338, IMG submission 92529) | Coral microbial communities from Petempiche,Puerto Morelos, Mexico - Orbicella C C metagenome | ecosystem: Host-associated > Invertebrates > Cnidaria > Coral | place: Petempiche,Puerto...
AATAAGCGCCCCTATTGTAATAAGCTCCCCCATTCTAATATTATAATATTACAGCGAAGTCAGAGTACCTGCTGAACGGACTGGTTCATACCGTTTTAAAGTTTTGTTTTGAACATTCGGTTGTTTCTCCAAAAAGAAATAAGCGCCCTGTTCTGAATAGGCGCCCTGTCCCGAATAAGCGCCCTGTCTCGAATAAGCGCCTTCTCTTGAGGTACCAAGGATATATAAGCGCCCCGGGCGCTAAATCGAATCATTACGGTATCCCCAACCCCTTTCCCATCTCGGCCACTTCACTCTTAGCCAGTCCCCTCTCAGCCCTCTCATTAGTGATTACCTGTGAGTTAAGCAACGCGTGTCAGTTGTTACAGAACTGAACCTCCACTCTGTAAACTACATTATTTCAGTGGGTGGAAACTGATGAGTGTTTTTTTTTTCAATTCCCGCTGTTATAAATGATCATAAATATTATACCGAGGTAATCCAAGTTGTCACTCTGTTGACCCTTAAGCAGCGGACGAAGTCACTCAAAATCATTGAAATGGACGCCTTTTCTTGACTCAGTTTTAATTATAAAACCTTGTGCTGTATATGGAATGTATTTATAAAGACTTTGACCTTGGTAGACTCCAAAAGGAAATCACGCCACCATCATTCGATGGTGTGAGAAAAAATCTTCTCAGCCCTGAAAAAAAATGCGTGTATGATTCCGGAAACTCGGTAATTAGATTGTCGAATTGCAACTCCGGGTCGGAATCGAAATATGTGGATTTGGGTTAACATCAATCGTTTTGGAGAATGAAGGTGGATAGTCGTTCAATATTTTGTTCTCAATTAAACGGTTGTGCATATAGTTTCCCCTGACTGAAAAAGCTTGCCTGAATCACGTAACTGATCTATTTACCTTCCTTTACTTTAGTTTGCAAACGAACACATGTTTGGCAGCTGTCAAAAGCTTGGCTTGGGTCCTCGGGTCCCTTTCGTTTTACATGACAATACTTCTTTTGAAAGGTAACTGCATTTGGATTGCACGGAGCAACAACATGACAATCATCAAAGTGTAAGCTGATGTTGCCCTTGCTTAATGTTCAAATGTCAAAACAGTTTTTGCTTGCGGCAATCCGGTTATTTGATTATCCTCAGTGATAGACGAAGATTATTAGTGTACCACGTTTTTCAGTTTATTATTTTTAAAAGTCCCAGTCACGTTCATACCACCCTTTGAACACGGGATCATCACGAAGTGTCACGTCCCATTTTCCGCCCTGGATACAAAGCAAATATCAGATTTGTTGACCCGCGAGGAAACATCAAGCTTGCTGACCCGCAAGGAATCAAAACGCTTCCCACTAAACTCAGCCTGATTTCTAACAGCTTGGTGCACATGGAGACAACAGTTTTCTACGCTTTGATCATTGTTATTAACACGTTTTTCGTGGTCAGCAGTTGTGAAGAGGAAGGTAAGATAAGTTTGGCGAGTTTCGATGAGTTGTTTCAAGGGATCTTTAATTCAAAAAAGTACATTTAATTTTATGCTGCAATCGGCCCCGCTGTATGCATCAGTTGATGGTGAAGTCCACAATTCGATAAATGCAGCTTTGCGAAAGCAACTTGAAACCCAGAAAAATCGAGTAAATTCCTTGTGACAATTAAACGAATTTTTCGAGCGCTTACTTGCATTCTGAAGAAAAAACCTACACGTGAAACTAGGCTCGTGAGGGGTCACGTAACCTGAAGATTTTATATCTCTATCGCTACTTTTACGTGTAATTTCGCATAGTCAATTCAATTCTCTGAGTAATCTTGAACTTGTTAAGAAAATCAACTTTATTTACTAATATGACAGCAGGACTTCAGGCTGCAGGATCGTGCATGACTGACATATATTTCAGAGTTTTGTCGTGACCGGCGGTCTGCTTGTCGTGAAGTGAAGCATGTTCTGTTCATCTCAGTTTTTTTTTTCCGCAGACGAAAATACTAAAAATGTAGACGTTTGGCCAATGAATCACAATTAGTCGGGCGCCAGTTGAAAATCTTAAGTTGAGACTATAGTAGTTCACCTTCGTTTAGCAAGGCCTTTACGTTTTTTTTTTTTCTTTTTATTGGAATGGAGAATACTTCGTCTTTAAGAGAAAGACGCTGCGACTCGGTCAGTTGGTTATTTTTCCTTGTCGGGTTCAAGTTCAACTTCCAAGATTGCAACCTTTCCCTTCATCGTATCGTTTCAGTTTACGTCTAAATTTATAAAGGAAACTAAGTATGATACACTTGTCAAAACAAACGCTTCGAATCTGTCGCGAATCGTACAAACAAAACTTTACTGAGATAACAAAGGACTTTTAGCTTGACTTAATTACAAATTTTGAGTAATAAGATCTAGATCGGAACACATATTTCGGCCACTCCACAAGGCAGTCTAAAAAGCCTCCTGTCGGCATGTGAAGCTTTCATCAGGGAACTGCATTACCTGAGGCTAACATGTTCGAGAATCCTGCCACAATTTATACGTGTCGCTTGCGGGACGGTTGTAAACAAGTATATTTGCATTTGCACGTCTCGCAACAATTTCATTGCGGTAATCGTTGTAAAAGTGGCGCTTCATTCTTCTTAGTGCAACGCCACTTACCCGCAACAAAAACGCTGCAACACAAGTTCACTATGTTTATTTAAAACTGAAAGGATGCCGTTCACTGAGTCTAAGCAGTTATTCCTGGAACTTGAGTCGTGACAAAATTGCGGCGACAGATGGAAAAACTGTCAATAAAGTCCCTTTCACGTGTTTGTACGCGTCGCGCTACAGGATATAGCCATTTTTCAACCATTTTTTTCAACCGTACGTTTTTGTATGAAACAGAGCATAGATTTGATCAGTTTGGTCTAAAATAGGATATGTTTTGCACTGTGGCCTGAAATTGGGTATTCTGTTCAGAAAAAAAAATCGGGGAATGGCCAAGAGATTATGATCCTTGGAATGGCCAATTCTTTCTATGAGAAGAGCCTACAGCTAGGGTATCATGGTAGCTGTATTCATAAAAACAAAAGATGTCCAAAATAACGTGATTCCCTGCACGTGCGTCTCATACTGTCATAGAGGGAATCAGGCCACTAAAACCTCTCGTCAAACATTTACGCCAATGGATCGAAGCCATTCCAGCTTGGTTGAATCCCGGGGCTAAACTTGAAGCCATGTATTAGAGACGTGTGTTTCAGCTTAAAAGCTGGTACCGAATTTTGGGGTCAGGGGCCCGTTTCTCGAAAGCCCCGGAAACTTTTTGGGCCCGTAGAGCCATTTTTAGTTCATCTGTATCTAAAAACGGAGAAGTGTATACGCCTGAAACTTCCTGTATGAAGGGAACCTCCGTTCATATTGAGAATACGTGAATTAAACAGCTTTGTAATCATATGGTTTTGGTGCGAAAACTTTTCGGGACCTTCGAGAAACGGGCCCCAGGTTTGGAATAGGGCATATCAAATATCCATGGCAACATTTGTCTGAAATAGGGAACCCATGTCAAGAAACGTGCGGCGACTTTGTTTAGTTAGTTTTAGTTTATTGAATACGTCACCAAATACAAGAACAAATAAATTCATTCAGACAAACAACTAACTTGAAATAGGCAAATAAGTAAATTCAAAGTAGTACGGAATGAGACGGGGGCGGGAAAAAAAAGAAACAGAACTAGCAGCCCCAATTGCGACCTAACCGGCCCTACTCAACATACATGCCGGCTTAATGTATACCCTAAAAATAAAAGCAAACAAATACAAATGTGATAAATATGTAAATTATTGTAGAAATATAAAACCTCTGGAGGGTATTTGCAACATGCATGTTCTTTGGGATGATAATTTTAGTCCAGTTCTTCCGTTATGATTGTGGCAGGAGATACCGATCACAGCAAAATCATATTTATCAAGATTTCTTCTATTTTTTTACCCCTCGAAGATTTTCTTTTTTTCTTTCCTCGATTTCTTGATCAGGTCCATCGATTCAAACAAGCACTGCAAGTGTTCTGCACACAAAAGATGATGAAATAGCACACTTGTCATGCGCAGCAGGTGGTGACCCATTACCGTTCATTGAATGGGAAAAAGATGGGACCATATTAAGGGATGACAGTCCGGGTATGGTGATAATATCCTGGAGCAATGACACCACCATACAGAGCCATCTTCTTGTAGCTGTCACTTCCGATGACAGACGAGGAAGGTATACTTGTGTTGCATCCAACCAGAAAGGAAAAACTCGTCGACAATCGTTTGTTATAGAAGATAGTAAGTAAAGAAATAAATAGACTGTAATTGAGCTTTTGATTATCTGACAATAAGACGTCTATCATCTCTTTTCTTTGTTTGAGAAGCACAAGAACATTAAAAAGTAGTACAAGCCCGATAAATAATTTAACGCACATCCGACGACACGTTATATATCTTTACAATGGGTCACTCTCGATATATCTGAAATTCAGCTTGATAGTGAGGCCTGGAGGACACAAACAAAAGAAATGAATAAACACGGTCATTCAATTTCCTTTGTTTGTGTCCTCTAAGCCTAACTGCCAAGCTGAATTTTAATATATCTAAAAAAGTCTATTCAAGAACCAGAATTTAATATGGCTCTTGATCCCAGTATAACCGGTCCACAGACCCTTTATTTTTTATTTGTGTTGCGTTCGTCGAGATCGTAAACAAAACTATTAGCCGAAGGGGATTGGAAAAAAGTCGGAACGCAAGGGGATGGCCCTGAGAAAGACGCAAACTACATTATAAAAATACTAACTCAAAGACTCCAGGCTGATTTCAGTAACGTTATCTACACTGAACCAATTCTTTGCAGGTCAAACAAACAAAAAAGGACTCAATGACAAGGATTACATTGCCATTGGTGTGGCGACTGGCATAACGCTCTTTATTTTAGCTGTAATCCTGTATTTCTTGATTCGAGGAAAAAAGCGTCTGAAAGATGAAGATTTAGTAAGAACGTCCCGATTCACTGTAAATGGTCAAGTAAGTAGACTGTTTTTATGACATCCGACAAAAAATCTGCTTTTTTCGTGGAAATGTTCTTTGCGTCTAGTACACTAACTCTAGACAGAAAAATAATTAAGAACGGTTATTATATGTCTAGCTCCATGAGCGGGCAAAAAGATGAACCAAATCCTACGCTATAAACGGTTTCCCGAGCAGGCAAGATGGCGCTATTTTGCTCGCTGGGGATTACACTTTGTGTCCCGCAAGGCGAAAATTTTCCCGAAGCTGAGGCAGGCTCATCAAAGTCCATATAATAAACTGCCAAGCTTGTTCGGCCAAGATTCCGGGCAGGATATTGGCCTGGAAGTCGAGGTCCATAGAAGCGCAAAAGACTTTGACCAATATCCAGCCATCTTGACTTGACGCTTTGCCAATTACACCATATATATGTTGTAGTCACGACCTTCAAACAGAGCATCAGTAAAGCTCGTGATGAGCATTTAAAAATTAGCATTTTTTTCCTTTTCTCCCTCTCTCTCCCTCTTTTCTTGCAGGACAACGACACACTGGAAGACGGGACCACTGACACCGACTTCGCTCTTCATACCTTTACAAGTCCTCCCAAAATCGATGCTTAGCCGAGCTCGTGAATCAGCGCTGGTACTACAGAGAAACCTCGGTTTAGTACACAGAACCTGAACTCTCCCTTCGCTACCCTTAGGGGATTTATCTGATTGAAGTTTAGAGCCTCCTGGCAGGGCTAGAGGAGGAAAGGTTGAAAGCCGAGGAGGACTTCATTAGCCGAGCTATTAATCGCGCGCAGAAATTAGAAAAGTGATTAAAACAAAGGCACTTCGTTTTCTTATCACTTTATTTGAGAAGCAGGGCAAACATGCTGTACAGTTTTTGACGCGTTTTCAATTTTACGGGACGCGGGCTGCGAGACAGTTGTTAAATTTCGGGACCGCAATCCGCCGATGTGGATTTCCAGGAGACAAAGACTTGTTACAAGTCCACACTTAAGCACACTGTTATTAACTAGCTGGAAAGATATAATGGTCTCAGACAGTTTTGCGCATAACTAAAGGGAAGCAGTTGTACCTAAAAATATTGCTGGAAATATTAAAGAGCCTTCTGTTCTAGACACTCTTTTGACTTGCGTAGCCCTTCATGACATATGCAGCATTTTTATCGTAGTTTCAAACTTTTCTACAACGGCTCTGATACCTTGCACACCTCCATCGGCAAAGGGCGCTGACAGACAGGAAGAGAACGATAAACTTCCTAACGCTCTTTAATCAGCCAGGTCGATTCAACTTCTTGTTCCTCAAGGCTGTCACGATGTTCCAAACACGTTTCAGCAGTGTTTAGGGCCTACAGGCATAGTTTCAGTTCTGATCCTCTTTTGTCACACAGCACTTCTCTTTCTTCGTGAAGGGCTGGAACTTGGCCAGAACCGGATGTGTTCGATTGCAAAACAGGCGAGTAGCAGCGCGGATCACGGCGTAAACACCGCCCTCTCCGCTAGCGGTCTTCTCAGCAAAATTGCTTGTTCTGCAGACCACGGCGGTGAAACCAGCCAACAAACTTTGGCCCGGGATATTTCTCGCCCCAGTTTCCTCACTGGTTTACTTCGTACTCCTGCTGTCGGTCCTGCTGCTCCATCCGCGTGTGAGACTCAAAGAAATTCACGGCCGAATTTGTTTACTGTCTTTGGTGCCCCCTGCCTTTGCTAGACTTTTTTTTTTTTCGTAGGTCCCAAAATCAACCCTAGCCCTATCCATACTTTGAAAACAGAAACTGTGGTCTGCACTGGGTCTTTCTCAGGTCTGTTCTATTATTTGGGATTCCCGATCATGTTTTGATGTTCGTTTAAAGGAGTAACGCCATGGTCTGCAGATCCTAAATTTTTTAAGCTCGTCGTTTGTAATCCGTGTTAATCTCCGGCGTCAATTTGGTGCTGATCGTAGCGTTGCACTTGATCGACACGCATTTTCATCGTTAGAAACCAAAAACACATACTACTCGTCGAAAGGTGGACGACATGTCTGCCATAGTACACAACCTGCAACCTCTGGCCTCTCTCTGTCACGCAACGCTTAATAACCGTCGTCTTCTACTGTCCTCTTCCCACTTAGTAATTGTTAGCATTCCCAGGTCGAGGCAAACGCATGGCAAACTGCGCGTTTGCAAACCAATATGGCGGCCGAGGTTGATGGACTGAGAAGAGATAAGAAAAGAGAGTCCAGAAGGGAAGAAGAAGAAGAAGATGAATCATCAGATAGGTATGTAAAATTATAAATGATCGTTGAAGAAAAGCTCGGCCTTTATTTCTAAATGACATTTCTTGTTTTTCGCGAGTTTAGCAGTGACTCAACTCGTGAAGACGGGCCCCATATTGGGAACGAAAAAACGACATCTGAACGTAAACACGATCATAAGAAAAAGAAGAAAAAGCATAAACACAAGCACAAGAGTCACAAGCACAAGCACAAACGGCACAAGCGAAAGGACAAGGAAGATGCGTCTGAGAATGGCGAACCCGCCGAGAAAAAGTCTAAAATTGCAGACGAACTTTTAGAACTCGAAAGAAGGAAAGCGTTTCTTCAAGAACAGCTGGCAGAGGCTGCTCAGGGAAACGAAAAATCTGCATATGAAAATGATAGGCTCCCTAGGAATAAAAAAGATGATGATGGCAGAGACAGACACAAAGAGAAACAAAGACATGAACAGGGAAGTGAAAGAAAGTTGCATGCCACCAGGGCTTTGTCCGATAGCCATGAAAAACGCAAGGAAAGGAGTCGAAGTCCAGCTAGAGATAAAGAGAGGAAAGAAGACAGTAAAGAAAATAGTAAACCACGTACAGACTCACAGAAAGATGAGAGATCTTGTGATCACTCGCACAGTCATCGATCAAGAAGACATAGCAGTTCTCATGACAGCAGTAAAACTGAGTTAAAATCTAGGCGTGATTCAAATTTAAAAAGCAATAGTTTTGAAAAGGATAAGTCTGCGCTCCAAGAGAGAGATTCATCCAAGGTTGACACTAACAGAAAGGACAGTCGAAGAAAATCAAGGTCGCCTAAACCCCATTCAAGATCTAAATCACCCAAGAAAGATGGTCAGTCTGACATCAAACAACAACACAAATCAAGGGAGAGATCAAAGAGATCAGGCAGTCGATCACCAAGGAGAGATTTATCAAAGGAGAGAAAAAGTAAACAGGAAGGTGGTAGAAGAGGGAGTAGATCACCAAAGAGACAAGGAAGGTCATCTTCAAGATCACGAAGACATAGCAAATCTCCAAAGCGGAGAAGCCGATCCCCAAGGCGTCGTAGCCGCTCTCCGAGAAGGAGGAGTAAATCTCCAAGGCGACGTAGTAGGTCTAGGTCACCACGCCGAAGACGCAATAGTGATAAATACAAGGGGAGTTATTCTGAAGGACAGGCGCATAAAGGAGACTCAGACCACGAGTAAGTTGCCATTATTTAAGCTGTTCTCTTGATATTCTTAACACAGATGTACAAGATGTACAGAGTAGTTTGCTACAAGCTCAAGGTTTCTATCCACTGATTGCTCAAGCTGCCCATAGACAAACCTTCAAGTCAACTTTCAATATTGATTGAAACAGTGGTCAACCAGTAGTTGAACCTATGATCTGAACACTGGTTGACATTTGAACCTACATAAGTTTGTGACATAGTCTGGCTTCCCCTTGTCTTCTCCACTGTAGCTTTGTCGCAGAGCACTTGTGTACTCTGACTGCTGTGTACAAAGTCACAGGTTCAAGAACTTGGAATTTTTGGAGTGGCTTTTTGTCACTCACTAAGTAATATCCTTGTGATATTTCTAGATAGCTTAACATGATGATAGAAAGATGTAACCTAAACTTTTCAAGATTGTTGTCTCATACACAACAATTCTTGCATCTTTTTCTTTTATCTTGTCCTCCTCAGCATTTTTTCCTCGTAAACTAGTATTTTGAACTCTCCCTTGATGTGAAGATACTGTAACTTTCATGTACAGCATGATAAATTACTCATTACGCTATGCCTTTAACAGTCATATTTTGACGTCTCTCACATTTCAGTGCTGACCTGTACAATTTTGAGATGGAGGAGGAAGAGCAAGAAGATGAAGATGCAATCATTGAGAAAAGAAGACTTCAAAGGCTAGCCATTTTGCAGAAGTACCAAGGCACTACATCAAATGCACCATCGATAGCAACCTCACTTGTGTCGCAGTCACCATCGGCAGACAGATCAGACAGCGAAGATAGTGATGCTGTGGAAAAGCTAGCCACTGAGGATTTAGAAAAAGAAATAGCACTGGCCAATAGTCAAACAAGGAATGAACTTAAAGATGCTGTGAAGGAAAAGGAATCTAAACAAGATAGTGAGACAAAATCTGGTGTTGGTGATATGTTTGCTGATGATGATATGTTCTCTGACAATTATAGTGTAAGTACTGTATATATTTCTGTTCACATAATTTGGCCATATCAGAGTTTTAGTCAGAAAATAGCACTTCTGTTTCTTCTGTAGTTATTTGTTTATAGGAAGGTTTTAGTTAAAAATTACAGTTACATGTAGAGGAAGCTTTTAGTAAGAATCTAGCATATTTGTAGAATGCACTTGTACGTGACATCAATTTTTCGATCATGTACATTTATAATGACACATTTGTACACAGACACTGTATGTTATAGTTGATGTTTTTTTAGTGAACCTAGTCCAGATGGAAACTCCACCATTCCAAGGGTGATTATCACTTTCTATTGTTTCTATTGTCAATATTGTTTGGTGTGCCTACATACAGTGTATTTTTTTTTTTCATTTCAGAGTCCTGCAAGAGCTCTAAAAGTGGAGGCTGGAAAGGAGAATCCTAACCTCACAGACAACTGGGATGATGCTGAGGGATATTACAGTAAGATGACCTTCTATATATTTGTATATATGCATGTATCATGTGCAGGCTTTCAGCCAAGATTTGAAAAGTGGGCATCTACATTGTGTTATAGGGTCTGCTCAAATGAACAATTATTTATACACACTGTAAGTGCTCAACATGAGATGCCTGGACACCCATCTGGCTACATGTGATTATAAAAGGCTGCTTGTGTATACAGTCATGTGCATTAAGACTTAGTTTCAGTGAAAAATTTATACTGCCTCAAAAAAGTGACCACCTTTAAGGTATTATTTTAAATCAAGAACAATCATTTTAAACTACGTGTAACACCATCAAACTTGTCCAGTAACGTTTTGTTTTTCCTTATCTGGGAGACACGGTACACCAATGATCAGCATGCAATGGAATCACCATTTATGTTATTGTTTGTATTCTTTTTGTAGGAATTCGCATCAGTGAAGTTCTTGACAAGCGTTACTGTGTTTATGGTTACACTGGGGCAGGAGTATTTGGCAATGTTGTACGTGCAAGAGATCAAGCAAGGGGAAACCAAGAGGTGGCAGTGAAAATCATCAGGAACAATGAGATGATGTAAGATGCTGCTTAATAAGTTATTTAGTTATTTTTGAAAGATTTTCAAAAAAGTTTAGCCAAGGGATGAAATTCTGGCTCAATTTGCATTTGTAACATTTACAGTTAAAAGCATGGTTGATCCATGAACATTTGGCATATTCATTTGTACAATCATGCACTTGTGACCACTATAGAATGAAAACTCAAGTATGTATTATGCACTTATATATCCCTATTTAACTTATGGTTGCGTACTGTGGGGTAATAATTACGAGGCTCCATTGTCACAATTGGTGAGACTACAAAACAAAGCTATTAGAATAATCAACAACACTTAAATCCCGGTTTCTCCAGAATAAATATTAGGAAATTTTGCCCCACTGTTATTGGATGTTACTATTGGAATGACCTTCCTTTATCTATACATAACTTAGCGACTAGAAAACGTTTTAAAAAGGCACTCTTCCAGT
>Ga0126338_10003574_pt1 | contig 10920 bp, 6 predicted proteins | sample OrbCmetagenome_2_FD_92529 | JGI IMG/M metagenome (GOLD analysis project Ga0126338, IMG submission 92529) | Coral microbial communities from Petempiche,Puerto Morelos, Mexico - Orbicella C C metagenome | ecosystem: Host-associated > Invertebrates > Cnidaria > Coral | place: Petempiche,Puerto...
CAATGAGCTCATTGTTGTTCTAGGCTATTCCATTATAGGTAGTCAGTTATTCTGCTCGTAAATATTAACTACTTACAACTTTAGGTAGTTCTCACTACAAGGCGTTGTACGATAATAGAGATAGACAGCTGGTTACCGTGGTTACTGGACTTGCACTTAACTGTTAAATGTTGGCTTTTTTATGGTTGCGAATATCGGCAAATTCTCCCCTCATAGGAGTATTTTGTTATGAATGTGACATATATTACACACATATGAATATTACACACGTATGTATACACAGACGCAAAATTAAGTAAGTAAATAATTAAAATAGTTAGATTTGGCTAGCTGAAAACGGCAACAATACTCACTATGCGTTATCGCGTATAAACGGTGAAATAAAGTAATTTTCATTAAAATCATGAGACTTTTAGATATCTAATGATTCTAGAACGTTTTATTAGTTAATATTAGGTTCGCGTCCGATCAACTGCTGAAGTTCGTGTACTTTGGTTTCCTTGCTAGAACTTTACTCAGACATGTTCGTTTGTTCGCAGCCCTGTTTGGTCCGTAAAGTGAATCGCGCTGACCAGTGAACAATGCTTGCGTGTACATTTTAAGTCTTTTTGGAGGGGTGGAAAAATCTGCCATTTGCCCTATCGCTGCTAAATAAAATGGCTGTCTTTGCGGCTTACAATGAAAGTCTCAAAAGTTATAAGACATCTCTCGTGTTTGCAGTCGCGTGTTTGGAGCTTTGGAAAAGTAGAAAACACTTTTGGCAAACAACAAAGGACGTAGAGCATTCATAATACCAGTGAAATGGAAAGGAAACATTTTACTCTCAGCTCACCAATCTGGCCGCCGTAGTTACTGAAGAATGACCGTCCGTGTTGCTGCTGCATCAAAAAGTCATACTGCGGGAACATTTTGATTTAGATAGCGAGGAAGTTTCAGTTTGGCAAAGATGAAGTCACGCTATGAAAGGCTTAAAAATGAGAATGAGATTTTGTTTTATGTACATGCAAATACAGCATAAATAGACTCATCAACATCCCCGGGCGTACCCTGGGCATTTGATGTGCCCAGAGGGGAGGGCATTTCTCTGACATCACTGGTTAACTGTGTCATCGGTGAGATAGACGACACCACATGGGAAGGATACAGGGAGATTTGCTCACATTGACTCTAAATTATAATGAAGTTGGACACTGTTCTTTTTAATGTTGCGGGTCAAAGAAAGCTGGCCTTCAAAAGTTTAATTGGGAAGGTAAATATAAGTCCGTTCTTTTGAAAATTGAATCACTTAAATATTTCAATAAGACATAAAAACAGTACAAAAGGACAAAGTGGAGGTTCAAATGTTCGAGGGCAGAAGCCCATCACCATACCGAATACTATGTTTAAATAGTTGAGTTAAAACAACTAATAGATAGATTTAGCCAAGCCTAAAACCGGACCTCCTGATTGCAATAATTAACTATAAAGGAAAAAGCGGACTTTTTCTCTTGGATCAGAAACTCAAAAAACTGTACAGGCAATCGTTAAAAATATATTTTACGTAAAACATCACCTATAAAATTCACGTGGTATTTTGACGGTTGGTTTTCAAATGATCACAACCAAACTAAAACATATCTCGCGAGTCTGTGGAGAGATTTGCTGGGCACCTGGGAGCTGCTGCAAATCAGAGTACAGGACTTGCTTCATCTTGGCTGCTCTCGGAACTGGCCACATAACAATAATTGGCATCATTACATAAATGCGAGCAGAGAGAGACGTGCTCTCTGGGTCGGCATCATTTTTTTCTCACTCTATTTATGCATGATGATATATACTTATGGGAATTTGGTCTTCGTCAAATCGTTTTCCTGACCGTGATCTGCTCTTTAATTCTTAATATGAAATGACTTCGGTCGGTCAAGAACGATCAATAAAGAGAAAATACGAATTGATCCCCATCTAATAGCGAGTTTAAAGCGAACTCCATCTTTGTCGGTGCGCACAACTACGATTATTACTAGATGGGAACAGCCCTTCATATTTTGCCCCTGATATCTTACCTCTTTAGACGATATGTTAAGCTTTTTTCGTTCGAGGCCTATACGGTTAAGCCTCTAATTTTCTAAGGAAGTAAAAAATATGCATATTCTCTACATGTTATAGACTATATATAACGCAGGCATTTATTATTTGTCGTCACGCAATCTTTCCAGAAGCATCTGGAATCCCGGGGTTGTTTATGCATTATTTAGGCTCAATTCTATTGCAAGATATGTTTTTAAGTCTCTAAGTATTTGCCTTCGAGTTCGATTAGAACCTTTCATATCTTATGCGTTTTAACGATGCTATGATAATGAATAGTAATCAATGATAATCAATATTTATCAATTAAAATCAATATTAATCAGTAAAAATCAATACTCATACAACTTTCAGTAATTGATCTTCATTGATTTCCAGTAATAATAAATTAATTGCCATTGATTAATATTGATTATTTATTGAATGATTTTCATTGATTGCTATCATCGGGAACATTAGTCAGTATTGCTCCGGGGTTTTGCCGTGACTTCATTGGCTGCAAGACTCCTGTAGAATTCGTCAACAGTCAACTGAACGATGTTACACAGCTCGATACACCTGCTTCCAGTCAAAGTTGTGCGCCCTTTTTGAATTTTGGTCAACTACGCTGCAAATGAATCGTATCACACAACCAACTGTCACGCAGCTGTGTGACATTTTCAGAGCCTGCAATCGCAAGCAGGTACTTGATAACTCAGCGGCATTTTTTCGATTTAATACACCGAGCCGGAAACAAAACTGAGCTGCATCGAACACAAAGCTAGCACTGGGAACAAACCAAAGAGTGATAATGTCAGTTATCGAAGAGAACTGGCAGACGAAGTGTTCAGCTATCGCACAGAGAACTACGTTTATTTTCAACACGGAGTTACTGAGCGATGTGAAATTTGTTGTTCCAACATCTACTGTCGAAAGTGAAAGTAAGAACGTAATCCCAGCTCACAAGTTTGTGCTTGCAATCAGCAGTCCTGTATTCTATGCCATGTTCTATGGTCAAATGGCGGAGACCAAAGACTCTATTGAACTGCCTGACTGTGAGTACGAGAGTCTTTTGGAGATGTTTCGCTATTTGTACAGCGACAAAGTGAATTTGAGCGGAAGTAATGTGATGCAAGTACTGTACTTAGCGAACAAATATATGGTGCCTTCACTGGCTGAGAAATGTGCCGAATATCTGCGACGCAACTTGAAAGCATCAAATGTGTTTTGCATTCTGCCGAACGCTCAAAAGTTTGAAGATAAAGAATTGGAAGATCGATGCTGGGAAGTGATTATGAAGCAGACAGAAGAAGCTGTGGCGTCAGATGAATTTGTTACAGTTGAGCGATCACTAATCGAGACAGTTGTGAAGAGAGAAAGTCTGAACGTGAAAGAAGTGGAACTGTTTAAAGCTGTTGATCGCTGGGCCACAGAAAAAAGTAAAAGGGAAAGAATAACTCCTAACGGAGAGTCGAAAAGACGAATTATTGGAGAGGAGATTGTGAAAGCGATAAGATTTCCTTTGATGTTAGAGAAGGAGTTTGCCTCAGTTGTCATCGACTCTGACATTCTTACTTTGAAAGAGGTTGGTGACATGATGAAGCACTACAATGGTGTCTTAACATCTTCTTTACCATTTATACAAGTCCCAAGGAAGGAGTTTTCAACTCTGCTTGCCGGATGTCGAAGATTTCAATCCTTTAAACTTCCAGGGTGGGACTACATGTCTTCACCTGACTGTCTTATTTTTTCCGTTAACAAGCCAATCATGCTACATGGAGTTCAGCATTTTGGTTCTGAAGGTGGTAACTACACGGTTTCCACAGAAGTTAAAGATACCACAGATGGCTCTTCTCTGGTAAAACAATCAGGATCGTACGCTTCAGAAAAAGACAAGAGTTTTTCTTATTATGGCTTTTCTGTACTATTCGATCGACCAGTTTGTTTGGTGGAAAACAGGAAGTATAAATTAGAGTCGCTTATCAAAGGTCCCAGGTCATGGTGTGGAACAGAAGGACAAACATTCGCTGAGTCTGAAGGAGTGATATTCATCTTCAATACTTCGCCGGGTGACAATAATCTGACCAGTAAAGTTTATGGCCAGTTTCCTGTGTTATTTTGGTCAGGAACACATTGATGCTTCTGTACAGTACATTATTTTCGTTTGTAAAGTCATTCAGTTTATGATCCTGGAACGACTTTAACCTAAGTTTAAGCTAGTCTTCCGTTACTTATTAAGGGTAAATTAATTTTTCATTGGATTATTTTGACCGTCTGCACTCAAAATTTTCTCATTGTTATTAAATGTAGGCTACACTGAAAAGTTATCAAATGCTGTTATCGCAAACGACTGGGACGGCAACCAAAATAGTGTGCTCGACAATGCCGAAAGTTATTCTGGGAAGTCGTAGTTCTCCATCACTGAACTGAAGTTGACGGCTTCTCGACACGATAGATAAAGAGAGCTTAAGTGCCTCTATTTATGGTTTCTTCCTTCGCGCTGAAACGTATGACCTTCGCTCAATCACGGAAGCCATAAAATGGGGGATTATAATCCCCGATTACGGCTCTTGCCACAGATGACCTGTACCTCTTTAAAACTTCTATTTTGATTCGTTCTTGTTAATCTGCAGCTCTTTTGTTTTTAGGGCTAAGGGCATAGTTTGTGTTGTATACCTACTGTTTCGTTTGGCGAATCATGAAGACCCTTGTCAACGGTGCGTGGTCGCCCTCTTGTCACGTACTAAGGTGACAATGTGGCTACCCATAATACCTTTTGATATTTGTACGTAAGCTTATACCCCTTTGTCAGACGACCTTTCTCGAAACACCTGTACATAGCATAAAGAAAGGAAAACCGATCACCGTGATTTAAGTTCATTAAAAATACGCAAATATAGAAAGATTGAAATCTTGAAATGCGTTTCACCTAACAAATGCTGTTTTGGTTCAGCCATTGCCAGTTTTCTTATGGCTTTATCTCCGAAGCAAAAAATCGTTAAAATGTTTCAGTTTCGTCAGATATAAGTTTTGACAAGGGTCTTCGTTTTGTGACGGAGCACGTGTGAATTTCCAAATATTTGCGTTGCATGGAATTATAATACAAAATGGCGGCCTGAGAAGGCTGTATGTAGGTAAAAATATTTAGAGTGTTTGCAAATTGAACAGTCCTTGCATTAAATGCTAATTTTAATGCGTCGTCCGAGCGTCAGAGTATAATATATATTTGTGTAAAATATCTCTCCAAATGACACAGGTATGAAAAACCGTAAAGAGCTAAATCTTAGTATCAATGCACTGCTATCATATCCCAGATTCTTGACTTAATTGATTGAATGGTCACTGTGTTCATTTTTGATTGTATGAAAATCAGCAACAAGTGCGCGAAGAACAATCAAAAGAATGTGGAATATTCAGAGAATAAAACACGATCTTATAACGGCTTTGATATATTGTTTGATCGTCCAACTGCTTTGAAGAAAAATGACGGGTACAAGTTGTGGTCCCAAAACAAGGGTCCAACTCATGGTATGGAGTAACAGAAGAAACATCTGTCGATTGTCGAGGAGTATTATCCTCTTATTCACCTTCCCTACTTCAGGTGGTGTTCAGGTGGTGACACGCATCCAACCATAGCTCGGTTACCCACTTTTTTGTTGGTGGAAGTTTTCTTTCATAAAGGTTTCCCAGTTGTATTAGTATTTATACCATGCCATAGAAAACCATTTTACAGCCAATCAGAATACAGGAAAGCCGTTGTATACTTAACGTTTTTATATGGCTGTGTCTCACAAGGACTGGGAACTACCGAATTCTCCAATTTGATTGGCTGAGATCGATAGTGACCGCGGTCTAGATTTTCCCATCTAGATCGGCATCTGGACCGATTACATTTTGCCGTGAAAAAGTTGCAAACTATTTTCTTCCAAAATATTTGTTCTAGAAAATATCCATATTCATCAGTGGAAGTGCCAAGCCTGATGAGGAAAAAAAAGTAAAGAAGACGAGCAAACTTTGGCGAATTAAGTTCAGCTCATCGCCGTTCGCAAGCAAAATGTCAGCTAGTACAAACCAGTTACATTAAACGAATTAATTTTTTCTTGTTTGCCATATAATAAACATCTTATTAACCGAGCTTAGTCGGTCTGTATGTGAGAATCTTGATCTCGGTCATGTGTACAGACCTCACTGCTTTCGGTCTGTACTCCCGACCTCGGTCAAGATTCTCCCATACAGACCTCCTGCTCGGTTAATAGGAGGTAAGTATTACACCTAACCTTCCCATCATGCGCCCCGCGTATGTCGCATTGATTTTGTAGGACACTGTATCTTCTATGATGTGGTATAAACTAGTTATCCAACGCTCTCTCGTGGTATACCATGGAATACGTATCCCACTTGTCATTTGTATTTTCTCAGCCGGTATACACACTCGTCTAAAGGCTGGTGCGTAAACCGATAAAATTCAAGTGACTCGTGGGATGTTCCACGGTATACCACTCGCAAGTGTTGCATAACTAGTTTATATGGAGCTCGTGCTAAGCAGAATTTAGCGCATTATTTTCGTCTCAGTGTAGGGTCTCTCCCTATTGATGACCCTTAAAATTTGTACCGTTACACGTCGATCCGTCAATTAATAAAGGTACATGGAGTAGTACTACGTACATGTATATGTATGCGAAACTTAAAATGCGTCGAATACTACCAGGAATTACTAATAGTCGGAGTCAAGGTAAAAAAGGTTTCTGACTGTAGGGCGGATCAAAGAAGTCGAGGCATCTTCGTCATAAATCTCCGAAATTCGAAAATTTCGTTTGCATTACCTTTGAACAGTATACGTACTGACCAATGTATGTACTCTATATGTTAGCTCAGATATCCGGCCTGGAAACAGTATTTGCTTGAAGAGGCTTCTTGTTTTGCCGCCTCTGTCTAAAGTCCCTTGTTCCGTGATGAGCCGCTCGCTGAGTAGTAGCGATAATCCTAAAAATAATTGGCAGCTGATACTCGAAGATTATTCAAAGTTATTATTAAATCCTCGGCTAAAGCTACTTCAAATCAGCTTATACTAATTAAGTATGTCCTTGAGCTATTTCATAGCCCGAAAATCGATTAAATTTTAAATGTTCTAAATGTTAATTTACGCGGTACAGACAACCGTTAAAAAATATATTTTACGTAAAAAATCATCAATAAAATTCACGTGGTATTTTGATGGCTGGTTTTCAAATGATTACAACCAAACTAAAACACATCTCACGGATCTGAAGAGAGATTTGCTGGGCAGTTGGGTGTAGCGTAGTCTAAACGAGACCAAACGATGATAACACAACGGTTTTCATAAAAGTCATAAAAGCCCGCCATTACTAGCCGTAATACAACAACAACTACATCCGGGATACATTTCACTCTACTGCGCAAGCCCGAAGGGCCTATGACATCATAACATCGTTACATCTCCCTTCTTGAACAAACAAAACAAAGAAATGAAGGGACGGTAAGATAGGCAATGGATGAAAGGACAAGTGATTAAACAAAACAAATCTAACACTGTTCACTGTTCAGAACTGTTCGAACAGCCTTTACACTGGATTCCTAGGTGGTGAAATCCCTGAGGTAAGCGGGTCTCCTAACAATCCTGCCACTTCTAGTAGAGACAGGAGCGGGAACACTTGGCGAAGCTGGCTGTAAATCTGGCTGCGGAACATCTGGTAACTGCAACGCTGAAGGTTCAGGGGGCACCTGGAGTGTCTCCGCAGTAGGTTTCCTGGTGGGGAGTAGAGTTTGAGCATTGACCTTCGATTCCCCCATGTCTCCGTCTGGCATCGCTTGAAAGTTCTCAGGAACTTTGTATAGATGTGAAAGGTTTCGGCGGTAGAGGCTACCATCCTCTGTGCGGACTTGATAGGAGCGAGGAGCTTCCTGACTACTCACTTGCGCTTTAAACCACTTTGAATGACCTGGTAATGGTCGGACCCGCACCACATCGCCATCTTTTAACTGTTGCAACTCTTTAGCACCTCTTTTGAAGGAGAGCGCTTGCTTGTTTTGTCTCTGTTGCAAGTTCAGGTGTACATCGGGAATAACTTTTGGCTGAAGCAGGTGGCTAGCCATGGGTAGTGCGGTACAGGTTCTAAGCGAGAAGAGACGCTGTGCAGGGGTAATGTCCATGAGTGCCATTGAGCTCGAACAGGTCTGCTGAGATGCTCTACCATGGTCGTGTAGGTATTTCAGAGGTTCTTTCTGCTGCTCTGGTTTGTAGCTGTTGCAAATGCTGCATCTTGAGATGAATTCTGTGATTTGCTTGTAGATGCTTGGCCAGTAGAAGGCTTCTTTGGCTCTCCTGAGTCACCCCTGAATGCCCAGGTGACTGGCATGTACTTTATCCATCATGCATTGCCTGAGGCTAGATGGTACTATAATGCGCTCACCCTTGAACACAACACCATCTTGTATTGACAACTCTTCGCTGAAGGGAAAATAGACCTGCAAATGGGAGGGTACGTCAGCGCTTCTCTCTGGCCAGCCTTGTGTGATAATAGGAGCTAATGCCTGGAGCTCTGCATCAACTTCAGTGGCAATTTTGATTTCCTGCAAGGTTAATTTCCGAATGGGCACAGACTCTGCTATGTCTATATACTCAGTCTCAACTTCTGTTGGTGATCTTGCGTCGGCAACATTCCATACTTCCTGGGTGTCAACTGTGTCTTGTTTAACCAGGGGAAGGTAAGCTCGGCTAAGTGGACCAGCCATGTGCATCTCTGTACCCTTTCTGTGGGAAACCTCTAAAGCAAATTTCTGTAGACGCAACAGCATTCTCTGCAATCGCTTTGGTGCACTCAATAGAGTTTTCTTCATAATAGACTCCAGGGGTTTGTGATCAGTGTCAATAAAGGTCTTTCTGCCATAGACATAGCCCTCAAATCACTCAAATCCAAAGACAATTGCTAATAGTTCCTTTTCTATCTGAGCTTAGTTAGTCTCAGTAGGCGTCAGAGCCCTGGAGGTATACGCCACAGGGTACCCATCATGCATCAAGCACGCTCCAAGACCACTCATAGAGGCGTCGCACTGGAGTACGGTCTTCTTTTGAGGGTCGAAGAACTTGAGCACAGGTGCCTGGGTTAGAACCTGCTTCACTTGATCTAGACACTGGCCATGAACCTCTTTGTCCTAGACAAACTTATTGTCCTTCTTGACAAGCTCTCTCAGTGGTTTGGCCAAATCTGCTAGGTTGGGAGCAAACTTCTGCACGTAATTTATCATGCCTAGTACTCTCTGGACACCTTCCTTGTCCGTAGGAGGCGGCATTTCATTGATGGCTTTCAGCTTGTTTGGATCAGCCCGGAGACCCTCCGACGATACGATGTGGCCCATGTAGCTGACTTGCTTCTGTCTGAACTGTATCTTCTCTGAGTTGAGCTTGATGCCCTTCTGCCGACAACGGTTGAACACTTCTCGTAGGTTTCGGTCATGATCTTTGAGTGTTTCCTCATCGGTGCCTCCTCCTCCAAACACCAGGATGTCATCTGTTATAGCCTTCTGCCCTGGTAGGCCTTCAAGTGCAATGTCAATCCTCCTCTGAAACTCCTCTGGAGCTGGGGATACACCAAACGGCAAGCGAAGCCACCGAAAGCTTCCCCAGGGTGTTCCAAAGGTAGTAGCAAAGCTACTTGGCTCGTCCAGCTGTATGTGCCAGAACCCATTTTTTGCACCCAATACTGTGAACACACGGGCCTTTGATAACAGAGACAGCACATCATCTATTGTAGGTAAGGGGTAATGATTTCTGTGTAAAGCTTCATTCAATGGTTTCGGGTCAATACACAGTGTAACTTTGCCATTTTTCTTTGTTGTGAATCCAGTTCGTAGGTGTATCGACCTTCCGAATCACTCCAATATTTGACAATCTGTCCAGCTCTTGTTTTAGAGGCTCTCTGAGGGCAATGGGGACTTTCCGTGTAGGTAGCTGGACTGGCTGGACATTCTTTTCTATCTCCAGGTGGAGTAGTCCTTCTAGTTTGCCTTCTCCAGTGAACACATCGGTGTACTGCGAAATGTAGTCTTCTACCTTGGGACCTTTCTCCTCCACACCGCTTTACTCCACAGAAAGGATATTCTGGCTGTTGACTGTTAGCAGCTGAAGGTGTTCGCTGGCCCTCAAGCCCAAAATGGATTTACAATCACCATGAACAAGAGGAAACTCAATGCTGTATTTCTTATTGTTCTTGGGGTTGACGACTTTGAATCGCTTCTTGCCCAAGGGTTTGACCTCTGACTGGTTGTACATTACCAGGGTCACGGGGATTTCTTCCAATTCACTCAAGCCATTTTGGCTGCAGAGCTTTAACACTGTCTCATCAGTCATGATGTTTACTGTTGATCCACTGTCTAACTGAAACTTTTCCTGGTTTCCATTGACCAGTGGAGTGGCAAAAACTTTGTTAGGGTGACGACTAGAGGTTAATGCATTAACCTGCTCTTTCACTTTAATCTCGGCCACATATTCATACTCCTCATCTTCGGATGTGTAATCCACAGAAAGCACTTTCTTCTTAGATTCTTGGCAACACACCGCCAAATGGTTTGGCTTGCCACAATTCTTGCAAGATGTTCCCCATGTAGGGCAGTTCTTCTTAGTGAAAGGATGGTGCCTGGAACAAAACTTGCACTTGCGTTCTTGTGACTCGTTTTGGTTCTTCTCTGGAACCTTTGTCTTCTTTTTGTCAACTGTTTTTCTTTTGTCTTCCTTCCCGAAACGGACATTCTCTTGATTCATCTCCTTTAGCTGCCTTGCTGATGTCTGCGAAGATCTGCAGATGTCTATACATTGTCCTAAAGTGAGCTTGCTTGTCTGCAGGAGCTTCTTACGAGCAG
>Ga0126338_10003575_pt1 | contig 10920 bp, 4 predicted proteins | sample OrbCmetagenome_2_FD_92529 | JGI IMG/M metagenome (GOLD analysis project Ga0126338, IMG submission 92529) | Coral microbial communities from Petempiche,Puerto Morelos, Mexico - Orbicella C C metagenome | ecosystem: Host-associated > Invertebrates > Cnidaria > Coral | place: Petempiche,Puerto...
AGTGCAGCAAGATTTTGTCTGGAATCGCTCAGTTCAAACGGGCTTTCAACTAACGACCCAGGTTAATCGTGGCGTTCCGCGAATGCAAACGGATTTTTTACTTGTTGGTTCACGCCATGCAGGAAGTGAAAAGCAAGGCTGTAAAATTTTCCTACTTTTCAAAGATTTTTTCTGCAGGTCGCATGAAGTGTAATCAACGTTTAACTATGAGCAATCTTGTTATAATTCTCCATTTGAGAATTTTATAATCATAGCTTGAATCTCCTTGAGTTTGTCATAAGGACGTAAAAAAAAGTGAGAATTGGAGATACAGGTAACGTGATCAATTTGCTCATAAGGAAGTGAAATTTTTTAATCAAAAAATGACTGTATATGGATGAACAATGCGTCCTACAATCAAGTATTCCGGATAAATTAGCACCTTTCTGAATGTCGTGTGGGTTCATGTTAAAACATTCATACTTTGCGGTTTTCCTCTGCTGGCCGCGTGGGTTTTCCTTTATCAGAACCAATTATGTAAACCTAACGCGTTTGACAGTTTTACTCGCAAAAAGATTGAGAAACAGTGTTAGTTCTCAACCGTTCTTTGCCCACGACAGCTTTTGAGTGAAAGACACAAAAAGTAACTCAGTGGTTACAGGGACTGTCTCGCCAGACGCGCTTGTAAATGCACCTTCAGGAACCCTCGCGAGGATGAAAATTATGTCATTGGATTGGCACGATGCATTAAATTTCTGGATGTAGCTAGAACGTCCGACAATTGTGTTAAAAAACCCATTCCTATACTGTTTGCAACCCGCCGTGATAGACCACAAGCACGACAACGTGCAATGTTTCACCTTTTCGAATGTTCTGACTCGTGCGCCAACGCAAAACTGCATCGTTTTGGAACTTAATTTCCGGATCAGTTTAACAACACACCCTCGCTGAAATCTTGGAATTTAAATACGACTTGAAAAATTTATTTCTTGTTCAACTCTTTGTTGTCTAGTTTCAATGACATTTACCCCGTGACCGTTCTAAATTACTTCAATGCACAATTGGTAGAACTGTGACCTGCATTCTGCAATCTACTCCCCTCGCCGGGACCGTATATTCTTGCACCCGCCCTCTTTCCGTAAGATCCTACGCACAACGGAAATGTATCAATTAACGCTCAGTACCATTATAAAAACGAAACGGGGCGCTGGAATTTTTCCATGTATGCTTTCTTCTTCTAATTTTAGATGCCTCTTATTATTTTCATTTTGACTCATCATCCCCTCCAGCTCTGCTATTTGATTTTAAGTAGCCATCCCACCATTTTTTGAATGATTTCGAAAAAATTGGTCTAAAGCATTCCTAGATCACAGTTAACGTGATATTAATAGACAGATGCAGGGCAAAAGAAGGTTTCGTTTCTCCACACGTGATTTCGTTTCTCTACACGTGATTTCGTTTTTCTACACGTAATTTAGTATTTTTTTTCATTGTTAGGTACGTCATCGGAGCACGTGAGCTGTTTATTGCGACTGATCTCAAAAAAATCTCTTTGCGCATATCGAGAGAAAAATACCTTGTGAGAAACTAGAAATCTAGAAAAAATTTATGTCGTCGAGAAGTATTGTATTAATTCTGTATTGCCATCATTAATTAATTCTAACCCTTTTATCCGCCTTTTTTGACGGAAACTGCAATCGCACTGCTTCCCTTTTCCTTGGACTGCCCAGTAATACTTGGATATATAACTCGCTTGTAAAATGCATTTGTTAACGATATTTTGAAAGTGCATTTTATATGCCCTTTTCAAAACTTCAAGTAGTGAAATCCCAACCCCTCTTTATACCTCCCTCTTGAAAAAGGAACCCCTTTCAGGAGAAGCCTCCCTTCACGTCCATTGTAGGGAGTATACCCCTCCCCCCTCCCCCCTCCCCCCTTCCTATCGTGGGGCTCTGGCGAGAGTGAAAATGGATTGCAGCATGTGAAGTTCACGTTTACAAGATTAGATTGAATTATTTTAATATTTTGTCATATTGTAGAATTAACAGAGAAATTTACCGTCAGTATTAAGTTGCCACATATTACCTTGTTGTTTTCACAAATCTATAAAAAATTTTAGGTTCGTGCAAACGTGTTTACAATACGCAGAGAACGCTTTACTTCTCTTGGAAGTACGGTGCAGTATTTTACAAATGGTTAATGTCTTTCAGCAGTGTTTCTAACCATAGGAATTCAGTAAATAACGACTGTAACGAGACGTGTAGTTCAAAGGCCTTTGCGTAAATATGCCTCGAGGCAAAACCAGTTGAAGTGTAACCTCCGATCAGGCGTTCTTTTGCTTTCGGTGAACTTTCATCGTTCGCCGAAAAACAAAGAACACCTGATCGCAGTGTAGCTGATGTGGCTCTCCGAATATACTCTTGCGCCGTACTGTTTGTCTCTTTCACGTGAAGTGGTGTTTGAATCGAATGGAACTTAAAGGCTTAAACGAAAATATATAATGTGGAAGCTATAGAGAAACATTCCAGAATGTTCAAAGTGGACATTACTGAAGCAGATGATGGTTTTTTTTTAAAAAATATATATATATATATCGGGTCGACATAGATCGAGTATTGACCAGTCGAGAAAGTTGACGATAAGCCGACACTGAGATATCTGTGAGATTTCATCATTCCTAGAATATTTTTAGCACATTTTCGACTTTTTGACTTGGATCTCCTTAATTTAATTATAGTGAGATGTGCAAGTCTTCCCCAAAACCCTTCTTTAGTAGTGACTCGGCTGAAAACCGCGCCTCATCTTTAAGCCTTCGTGTTCACGTGTGGTGCAAGTGATACATACCTGACAGTAACCTATGCAGAGAGTCAGCTGCATAAGCATTAGTGCTTTAGGATGAAAGTATTTCTTGAGTTGCTTTTTAACTATTTGTTATGAACCTTGGAAAATCGTTTTTCCGTTTTCAAATTTTGCATCATACAATAATAGGTTTATGTTCCTGAAATGGCATGCACTAAAATGGCTTTCGCGTTGTAGGGCGAAAGCGATACTCAGGACCATTTGTGTTTTAATTTTATAACCTCAGCTGCTACTTAGATTTCCTTATGTTGAGAGAAAGTTTGGTGGCAGGAACATATGAATTGGGAGAATAAGGTCTCATAAAACTTATGGTGGACATTTTTTTTGCCGTTGCTGCGCCATTGCTGTGGAATCCTCTGCCTCTGTCAAAGATTCTACATCACTTGACACTTTTAAACGTAGACTCAAAAAGCATTTTTTTTTCTTGAGTGCTTACTACGGATGCTGATTTTTTATTGTTTTATTATGGTTTTACTTTTTTTAAATTTAGTCAATTTTAGATAGTTTTGGTAAGTTTTAAGTTAGTTTTAGCGAGTTTTAAATCTGTAAAGCGCCGTTGGACCACTAGGAAACAGCGCTGTATAAGTGTCTTATTATTATTATTATTATTATTATTATTATTATTATTATTATTATTATTATTATTATTATTATTATTGATTTGTCGCCTTTCTTTCACGGGTTCTTTACACTCTGCTCTTTGGTGATTGGTGCCTTGAGCTACGCGGAATATTTTTTTCTTCCTTAATTGCAAAGAGTTGCACGGTTTCCTGCATTCATCCAATGCGTAATCCCACCGGACCCTGCGCGGTGTGCTTTTTGGAGGGTTAACAATGTTGAAGAGTTTGTTACAAAAAGTGGATTTACGCTGTCAGTTGAAGTCAGCTGATTTGTGTTTTTATGTTTTACAGGTCGTACGTATTTCTGCTGAAATGTGGAAATGGTCCCATCCTTCTCCGTAACACGACGTTAGAAGCCCGTGCACTGTGTTCTGTGGACACACTGAATGTCATCAGAGTACTGGAAGAGTACATTGAAGAAAATGATAAATTTGGAATCGAAGCTCTGTCAGAGTAAACTGAAACGACCAGATAATAAAGCTATTTCCATGTGGAGCGCAAGGATGACATATCAAACTTTATGTTTAATCTTTGGTGGACAATGGCTCTGGGATTAACTTCCTTTTGTGGGCATTTTTATAGTTTGCAGCTTTGAGGCTCTTTTGTTTCTAGAACAAAAGTTTGAAAGAACCGACGCGTAGCAAATTTCCGAGCGCGAGATTCAAAATCTTCGTTGACGACCAGATGTTGACAATATCACCCTTCTCGGTGTAGGGTAAGGGAAATTTCGCTCAGAACAACGACAATTTTACCGGGGGTACGCAAGGAAAAATTTGTTTCATGACGCGCGGGCTGTAAAAGTTTCAATGTATTTCCCTTCTTCGCGCAGAAAATATAAATGGTATTAAACTGTGCGGGATGTGTGTCATATGTTTCAAATGAATGGAGATGGAATTCGACGACGATAGAAGGCAAGACATCGGCATAGACCTCGATAGACCATATACGAAATGACGTCATTGAGGAAGACGGTCAATTTAGAGAACTTGCAGGACTCTTCTTCTCAATATACTCAATATATTATTGATTAGTTTACGAGTTTTTGAATAAACTTGAAGGTAAAAGAGCTTTAAAACGATGCCTCCTAACGCTTGCTACAGTAGAGCCTCGGATCTCGAACTCCCTGGTATCCCGAACTCAATTCGTTTTCCCTTGGATATGCTTTTTTCAGTCACTTACTAGCGGCTATCGCGAAATCCTAACGTCTCGAACTATTTGTCGTTTTGCTTGGTTCAGCTGTCACTTTCCTCTCTCTCTCCCCAAGCCTCTCCTGTTTTCCGAATCCAAGATGGCGCTCGTCCTATCAAAATGCGCTACAAGTAGCTTGCTCGCTTAATACGCCTTACTTCAGCCAAAACTTTCGGATCCACACTGAAAATGAAGAAGAAAACAACGCGTAGGAAAAGAGAGTGGTTTACATAAAAATTAACTCGCGGTTGAAAAAGGAAATAAATTCACCGATTCAGTAATGGAGTGCGCCACTCTCTAAATCGGAATTACAATGGTTGCGCTCTTGTATTGTCTTTTGCGTTAAACTTTGTTTAGCATTCAAGGGCAACCTCAAAACCGCAATACGTTAAAACGTTTGTCATTCAAGCATCACATAATTCAGTAACTAATGAGTTTACAGAAAAACTCTCTCTAAACTTAGACTGAATTTTAAGATAAATAATTATTCGACGTGTACTTATTCCAAATTTTTGCTTAAAAATATATAATTCAAACATGATTCATCCCCTCTTTACATGAATTGTAGGTTATCCGTTTTGTGTCGAGATGGTTGTATTTTTAAATCCGCAATTCTACTTCAAGATAACACGCCGTGATAAGTAAAATTACATTGTTGCGGTTAGAACGGGAACTTTATACCAGTTCTGTTTTACTTTTTTCAATTTATGCCTGTACATATTGATAATAATCTCGCAAAAAAAAAACCCATGACTGTGTCGTTTCGGTCCCTCCGTTCGCTACCGAAAGAGGGACCCGCTTTCTATATTCCGTGCTTCACAGTTCTCCGAAAAGAAAGTTTACCGATATGATCGGAAAAAAATCATCATTATTAGAAGAGGACCTTGGGCTATTATATTGTGGTTCATTAACACGCTTCTGTGGAAACACCGCTTTGTCGGTAGAGAGTTTGATTCTTGCACAACAGACGCAAAAAAAGTTCGGTTTCAGTTTCTTCAAAGAGCATTGGAACAATGTCGTGGCACGTGACTGTCATTAGCGTTTAGTCGGCTTTATTTGTTTATTTTCTTTAAAACAAATTCGCCTCGAGCGACACAAAAGGAGAAATTCTCAATGATGTAGCCACTTGTATGACAAACAGACCTCTCAGCAATAGCTTCTTTCGAATGTCCTATTTCGTTGATCGAACGTCTGATCAAGTCTATCAAAATGCTCTTTTTACAGGATGAAAAATGAATTATGCCTGGTTTAAAAACGAGTTTTTCGTATTTTAATAAACTTATCATTAACGACATTATCTGGTAACGGCTATATATTCATACTAAGCCTTCTTCTATTTTGATGTCTATTTTTCTTTTAATTCCGCCAAAACAAATTTAGTATGAAAAGAATATTCAAAGAATGTGATGGCATCAGAGAAAATTGCCATCTTTCCAGAAGAAGAATTACATCTTTTTATAAAGTAAAGATATTCTTGTTAATTTAACAAAAATTCAGAAGACACTTAAATCGTAACACATTATTTCAACGATCAGTCATCTTTGTAAATATTGTCAATATTTACATGTAAATTTGAAGTATCGATCGCGTCTAAACAAACCCTTGGTAGATTTTCCGCTGATAGCGCTGGCCTTGAGGTCAAATTTATTTTAAGCTGAACTTTCCCACAATAAACCAATCAGCATTATACATGATAATATCACAAGTAAGAGGATTCAGTGAATGCGCTGAAGTTCCTAATGTTATCAATTTTCGCACGACGGAGATTCACTTAGAATTTTCCCGTATATTTCGATAAGTCATGTGTTGCATTCATTGCTTTGGAGACTTCCGCAATGATTTCACAATGCTTGGCGAGTTCCCCACTCCCCCAACGCTTGGCGAAGTAACAAGAAATTGTGAGAAATTTCTAGAATCTTGAAGGGCCCGCACCCGATGTGGCCGTGGTTAACAAGGAAGTAATATATTGCTTTACAACCAGTACTTCGGGACGCTGTCACGCAAAAACCAACCCGCAACGTAGACAAAACCCAGACAGCATTTTCCACAAAGCTTGAAAAATTGCGTCATTGTTTACACAGTATACAGTATGCCTTTTGAAAAGGCATGGCCAAAGACCTTTGTCCAGTCCTGTGAGCTAAATAAAGAAAACATCATTCGTGCTGGCAAGCACGTTTCCAAAATCAAAACTTTTATAGGCAGCCTTCGCTTCGCAATTCCCTTTAGTCTGTGTTGCGGCTGAAACAAAAAAAGCTTTGAAAATCAAATGTTTTATCAGATACCAGTATCTAATTGTTCTGTCGATACACTCAATCCAGTGCTACAAGGCGTCCTGCCGTAATAGGCTGAAAATTTAATGAAGTATTGACTGGACTCAATAACGTTCTTCATTAAATGAGAAACAATACCGCAAAATTACTTCAGTTCACTTGAAGTATAACCTGCTTAAGTATGAAACGTAAATTTTCCTTTCTGAAAAAGTATGCATATTTATAAGGGAGCTATTGACACGTGGGCTATTGAGCCGGAATGAGAAATCAATTCGAATAGGCAATCCAATACGAAGAAGATAGCGAAGAAACTTCTTTTTCTTGCCGTAGTCTATCTTTGCAGAAAACTTCAAATTAATATGTATACAATATTCACAGTGGGGAACTTGAATACGTGCGGTCCATAATTTAACATTTTTGTCCGCAATTGAAAGGGATTGCGGACACGCATCCAAAAAAAAAGTCTCAACTTGTCAAAATTAACTCGCATACAATACGTCCTGATCACGCGCGCCTAAACAAATATTTGTCACAAAAGACACTGCATGTGAACGTTCCCAAACTAAATTTATTCATGGTAGGAAAATTCAGGGCAGTAGGGTTTTGTTTGCCGAGTTTTGCGAAGCCAATCGACGACAGCTGAAGTGTTATTTCGGCGCGCTTTTTAATCCCAATACGCGCTCCGATTGGTCCAACTGGTTTGATTGACAGAGTATCACATGACCCAAACCTCAATTTCTCAAAGGCGTGATTGATTTTCAAACGAGTCGCTCGCTGTAGTCGACTCTCTTCTCGACCTTACTAATAAATTATTCGTGGATCTGTAGTCGCCGCATTTCGGTTCTCTTGCAAGGCGACCGCTTCAATAATGTTTAAGTTTTTTTCAAGGACACGAGACAGGAGCTCCGGTCATCTGAAGGACAAACAAGGACAGGATTTGCTTCTGTTCAACAAGGTTTGGTTTTGGCGGTTTTCTCGTCTTTCTCTTTGAATAGAATGTAACTCCAGGGACATGTGCTCGTATAAATACCCTCAATTTCTTGCAGGCTGTAGAACACGGATTTCCACCGAAACCCTCAGCAATCGCTCACGATTCGGAGCTAAACTTGTTGGCTGTTGGAACAAGCAATGGACTGCTGAAAATGTATCCTTTGGTAGTAAGATAAGAGAGGTTTTTGTCGAAAGCGGAGGTCTCCCACCCTTACCCAGACAGTCCGTTTGGCTTTGTCTCAGAAATGTCTATAACACCTATACGGAATTAAATTGTATTTCCAGAAATGGCAGGATTTTTTTGTCGGTTCGATGCATATAGGAGTTCGAAACTTAGGAAATTCAGATAGATCTATCAATTCGTAGTCAGGATAAATCATGATTTAATTGCATATTCAAGCGAGTACAGTAGTTCGAAAGCCCAAAAGGCAACTAACATGTGCGGCCTTTACACACTTCAAACGTAAACTTTAGGGCTTAGTCATCCGTGATTTCTCTGTTTCTTCCAAACGTCAAGAACTATGAGTCTTGCGCTTCTCAGTTATGATGAAATAGCATCGTGGGAACTTTCAAAACACCATTCCCAAGGGCCATGATTTGCACGCTGTTCTTGCGTTAAACACGAGCTCACTTTAAAATTATGGCTCCTAGATTATCCTTCGCTGTAGTTTTCATGTAGAAATTTAGGCAAATGTAGTTTTCGTTGAGGATAGGAGCTCGTATTTTGCACAAACAGTGCAGATCGGCCATATTCCTTCTTGCGTTTAAACACACGTGTCCTCGCTTGCAAGTAGCTTCCATCGATATGCGTTCGATTAATTCCCACTTTTGTCGTGGCATTAGGCCCCTTGTTATGGTGTGCAGATGGCTGGGACAAACTTGTTTCAGGAAATCTAACCAAGCTGATCTTTGATCAGGACGAGGCAAGCTTCCAGCAACTCTACTCGGAAACCGTTCACTTCGTCTGTTGCTACGAGAGAAATTTTATTTTTGCGAGGAAACCAGCGTGTCGTTTTTTTCTAAATAATTCTAAATGAAGTTAATGTGGTTTCAAGCCGGGCTAAACGAAAGAAACAAGCATAGCGTTTTACGAACTTGGAAACCGAAATTCTTAAGAGGCATTACAACCAAGCAAAATTCTGCGTTGACGATAAACTGAAGATGTCCATGTCTTCGTGGTTCCATAATTCAGCGCACCGTTAATTTTCTTCCATGTTCGATGTTAGCCATCGAGAGCGCTCTTCTCGCTAATTTTCATTATTTTGCACCTGTTTGATGGCTCCACGAGAGTCATCTTGTGATATACGTTTGTCTAGAAAACTGCATTTAGGTATTTTTAGTCACGCGCTCATCATTATTTTGTTTATAATATATTCTCCATTCAAACAGTATATACATCCCTGGTATATTTTCTTTGACTCGTCTGTTAGCTATGGTCGACCTGGAGTGGAGCTTTCTGCTCGTCATCAGCAAGAAACAGTGATTCAAGAGTTACATTTTCTGCCCGAACAGGTAACTAACCGGCGAACAAGTTCTGTCGATCCTTCGACTGCAATCGATAGAGGGGAAAATTGAGGGTGTGTTTTGCAGGGTGGGGCTATTTTGAATGAAATTAGTCGAGAAAATTCTGCTTGTAGCTCTTGCAAAATGGTTGATTTTTACTGTCATTGCCTGAAATATTATCGATTGCAATCTTTTCGACTAAATTGAAACGGCTTTTGCTTTACAGACTGGTTAGCTTCTCACACAGGAAATCAATACAAGCTTATTTATTTTGTCTTGCATTAGAATAAATTTAGGTGTCGATTTCAAACAGTAGAATGACCTAGGTGCTATTTTTATGTTGTGCTGCTAAAAAAATGATCGAAACACGAATCTTCTTTGTTACTTGTAGGTCCTATGTTACTCCTGATTTGTGTTCGTTTGTGATCAAGCGTTTAAAATTTGGTTGGAAAGTAAACAGAGATTCTAGAATTTATCAAAGTATTGATATTAGCAGTTGTTTATAAGTGAATAAAATCACTTGGCCTTAGTAGAAAGGACTACCATTGCACAATTCATCATTTCTATTTTCTTCACAGAAATTTTCACACTTGCAGCACTGCTAAGCAATAAATTCTTAAAATATATTTTTCTCTAGCACCATGAAATTATATTCCGTCCAACCTTTGCTCAGATTGATTATAGCAGGTCACACTGCATGTTACTTCATGGCCTCTCTGCTTGGGCAAATTTGGTGTAATCTTACATTTCAAAACAGTTCAACTTTGTTCAAGTTCAAAAATTGAAATAGGAAATCCCTATTTCCAGCTCTGACCTTCATTGTAGATTTTTAGTAATGCCTTATATTCTCTCTGTTAGCCCACAGACCTGGTGTTCGGGCACATTGAGCTTAAATTTTCTTACAGTTGCCAAAAACAATATTGTACGTGTACTCTGGTCAAAGTTCGGTTGTTGATCATTTCAAGTTTCAATTCTGACGCTCAAAGTAAATTTCCACAAGTCACTTCACATCACTGATTACAAATTTTGCCTTTGTATTACATTGAAGAGATAATCTTTTACAAGTTTTGCTCAAAATGTTAAATGTTGGAATTGTTCCTGCACTAATTGTAGAGCTATTTTGCAAAGGTTTTCTGTATTGCAACAAGAATTTTATGAAATTTCAAACAAATGCAAGTCTAATTGCAAAACAGTCCCATGATAGTCATAACCCTTCAGTTTAAGTCACTGTTAGTCAAAAACCATATTTTTCTCAAGTTGAAGCTAGGTTAAAGTTTGGTTTCCTTTATATCGTCAATGTTTCAAGGGAAACATGCTTAAAGTTGACAATGCATGTTTTTTTTTAGTTAAGGGAATATTTACATTAATTAACATCTTGTTAATTCCGTGAAGTCATGTAATCTGTGCCAGTTAGGTCTCCAGTTTTTGTTCAGAGCTGTGTTTGTACTTCTGGGGTAATTACCATTTACATGGGGAAACCGGAAGTTCCAGTTGGAAAATCAAATGGTTCG
>Ga0126338_10003576_pt1 | contig 10919 bp, 6 predicted proteins | sample OrbCmetagenome_2_FD_92529 | JGI IMG/M metagenome (GOLD analysis project Ga0126338, IMG submission 92529) | Coral microbial communities from Petempiche,Puerto Morelos, Mexico - Orbicella C C metagenome | ecosystem: Host-associated > Invertebrates > Cnidaria > Coral | place: Petempiche,Puerto...
TAGTTTGACAGTTGCCACAGAATTTAAACTACTAGTCTTATTAACATATTGACCTCACGAGCGCGCGAAAATATCAGATGTCCCGCGGGGCCTCTTGTAAGCATAGTTAGCAAGAGTGTTACAAACATTTACGCAAGTTTGAGCGAAATCTTTCATTTTAGCTGTATCACCTCCTGCCTGGTTTCTTCATGGACACACTCAAACGTCTTGTCCATTTTTGATAAAATGTAAAGCACAAATACTCCAAAATATGATTTCCCAACGCACGAAACCCAGTCAAACGTCTTTCGGATGTTTTGATGACGTCGCTGAAAGCCCAACCCAGATTCCACTATGCTTTGCAGATCCCACTATGGCCGCAGAAATTGCAACTTTAAATGCTTGTGGAAACGCGGGATTTTATCAATCAAGATAATTTTGTCGCTAAAGTAATTGGAAAATCTTGTAGATTTCAATAAAGGGAAAAAAATTTGGGGGGGTTTGCTGCACTATAATATTTTTGCTATGATGCTGGTGAACCACCGTAAAAACAAGGAAAAATTCACGGCAAAACAAAATCACTTCGCGAGAAAACAAAATCAACTCACGGCAAAACAATATCAACTCACACAAAAACAAAATGAACCCAGGCAAAACAGAGTCACCTCGTGGCAAAACAAATTAACGGCAAAATAAAGTCAACTCGACACGGCAAAACAAAATCAACTAACAGCGTTAGCAAAACAAAATCAACTCACGGGAAAACAAAATCTACTCGCGGAAAATTATTAAAGAGTACCTACCTACCTACCTACCTACCTACCTACCCACCTACCTACCTACCTACCTACCTACCTACCTACCTACCTACCTACCTACCTACCTACCTACCTACCTACCTACTTACCTCCCTACCTCCCTACCCGTGATATATTGTGCTGTTGTACCTTCAACAGATCACTCGACTTCAGAAAAAACAAAGGAGAAATTTTCTCCTGATGAATTCCCATAAAACAAGAGGTTTAATGAACGGAGCAATGGCTGCTACATTTCTTTGCCGTCCTCTGGAAAACAATAACGTGAAATGAGCAGATTCTGCGTTGTCTCGAGAACGTGAACCGCGACGGCTAATTCTTTTTTAACTTTGGGTCCAAATTTATCGTTGTGTTCCAGATTCAGTTTCGTGATAAAGAAAGTAAATGACCTTAGAGTACCGCGACATTGGTTGGTATAACATAAAATAATTTTTAATCGACGTTGTCCTCGTCGTCGCCGCCGTAGTTACTTAAACTCCCTAGTGTCTTAACTAGAGTTTTTTTCATAGAGGAAACTAAGAGCTTTGGAACTACTTAAAAATTGTGGACGCGAAAAAAAATTCGGACGGCTGTTTTTTTTCGGCCACTTTTATGTCCGAAAATAAGATCGTCCGAAATTTTTTGTTGGATGTATTATCAGGAGTGATGAGGGTAATTAACAATGAATCTGGTTATTTCTGATCTCTTTTGGTTTTTGCAGAAATGAGCTTTGACTCAGATTTAAATTAAATTTGCAGGCTAATTCTTTGATTCACTTTGTGTGATAAAGAATTCTCGGAACACCATATTTTAAGCTTGTGAAATTACTTTATTGAATGTCTAGCCCAGTGAGGGTGCAAGATGAACTAAATCCTGCGGTGTGATTGGCTACCCGAGCGGGCAAGCTGGAGCTATCTTGTCCGCTCGTGACTACCCGCTGTGTCCCGCAATAAAAATTTACCCGAAAACCATACAATAAATCTTTATTGCCCAAGTTTATTCGGTCAAGAGGCAGGCTTCTTCATGAACTATGTGAGCCTATTCTTTACGAGTTGCTTTCGTCATCAAAAAATATATCATGCCGGGAATAACTTTGAAGAATGATCATCGCAGTAAATTTTCCAATTTAAGCAACTGGAAAAAAGAAGCCTGAAGAAATATGGGCTTCAACGGGATTCGAACCCGTGACCTCCGCGACACAGGAGCGATGCTCCACCAACTGAGTTATGAAGCCGCACATTGGGAGCGAGGCCAAATAATTGAGTTCATATCTTCCCGTACCTACCTACCTACCTACCTACCTACCTACCTACCTACCTCCCTACCCGTGATATATTGTGCTGTTGCACCTTCAACAGATCACTCGACTTAAGAAAAAACAAAGGAGAAATTTTCTCCTGATGACTTCCCATAAAACATTTCCCCAGTCTTAAGAAAAAAGGCACGAAAAAAGCTGCCAGAAAACAATTTTCCCAAACAGTTTCCCCCTTTACAATCGCTATGCAAATTAACACGTCAAATGCAATGCGTGGAGCTGGCGTGACGAGCGCAAGAGTGCGAACTGGTGCCAGACTTTCCTCCGAATTTTCTTCTTCCCTAGGCTTCGCGATTTCGAAAATTACATCTCTTCTAGATTTGAAGCGGTAAAGATACAGAAAAACTATTGATGCAATTGGAAAGAGCATATATGGGAACCCTTTTATCAAGTTTGGTTTTATTTCCAACTTTAAAAGTCATTGAAAAGTAAGCAATCAAAATTTTCAACTGCTATTTTCGCCTGCAAGATATTTTAGGAAAAAATAATAGTGGCTCTTTTCAAAAACTGTGTTAAAGAATTCTACGACTTCACGCAAAAGTATCCTTCGTTAATGAGGAGAAATGCAGTTTTAAAGCTGTCTAAAACAAACGCGCGTTCTCATCACAAGACCAGTGACGTAACAAAGACAAGGTTGCAAAGAGTGTATCTTCATAAAAATAATTACCAACGCGCAAATTCAGGTTTTTGCAAATTTTAAACAAGAAAAGATATACCCCTCGAACTAGTCCCCCACTTTTTTAGCTCATTCGAATAGCCACCTTAATTGTGAGACGGCAGAAGTCACGTGGCCATTTATAAATGCTCTATAGTATTACCCTTTGAAATATGCCTTCCAATTTTTCAATATCTGTCCTCACACAGAGATAAAAACGCACTTTTAGACATGGTCAAGTGATTGATGACGTCATCATAAAAAGTTTGCAAAAAATAACTACTTCAGGACAAGAGTTATTTTCCCATAATGCGGCACCCTTCCAAACTTCAAAGCTGACAAAGTCAATTAACATGAAAATTTTACAGCTGCAAAGGATGCTGAGAAGCTTCTTATTATAATTGTAATATTGTTTTTAATTATTATTATTATTATTATTATTATATTAAACTGTATTCAGCTACTGAATCTAGAAAGCTGCCACTTCAGTTTAGAGCAAACGTACTTGAACAGATGTCAATAGCTTCTGGAACATTGCAAACGACTTACACTTGACTTACGTAAACTGACAGAGAGATCGAAAAGAGAGCAACCTCATTTGATTAACAATTGTTAACAAACTCTGCACGTTGTTGTACCTCATACCACCATAATAACAACATAAAGTGACAAACGCTTTTTGCAAGTCTCTGAAGATGACGTCTTCCCTTACTTTTGATTAATGATTAACCAACGAGCTCCCCTAGCCTGGTCAATCACCCTAGATAAATTACTGATAGCCATCGGTTTAAACTACTTACTGTCATGTTTTTTTTTTGTGTTTTTTTTTTTGTTTTTGTTAGGTATTTGTCAGAGAATCAGTTAAAGGACCTGCCTCCCGGAGTTTTCTCAAACAACACTAAGCTGCGGTCGCTGTAAGTTGAACTCAGTATCAATCCTACCCATAATAGACACGGCTGGAGATAAATTTTTCACACAATAGGGTTGCTCGCAATGCCGTTCAATGCCAACGTTCAACAGCACCCAACAGCAATTTCCTAAAACAAATATCAAGAAAGGTAATTACTCGGGCTTTCGCAGGAAAGCCCAAGTCATAAAATACAAGCCGTTTTGTCTTGGTCGCCAAAAGGGGGCTCATGGTCCCAGGCGTTCCGAGCGTAGAGAGAGAAAATGGGGATGATAATGCTTCCTTAATCGTGTGCTTGCTCTTCGTGAACAACGTAATAAAGAGAATGCTGTGTTTTGTGAAGAAATATGTCGATCGTTTTCGGGGCGGGTCGGTCTACGAATTATATTGCTTGAAAGCCTGCGAAATAAGCAAAGTTCGTGCTCGTTCTCACGAGATAACAAATTAGCAACATTACTGACTTAAAACAAAGTATGATGCTGAGACAAACACCACAGATGTTGAAAAAAATCAAGAATCGTCGTAAATAGAACTTCGAAGATGAGGCAAACAACATGCAAATTGATAAAGAGGATACTCAACGAAGCAGCGTGAATAGTATTTATCTAAGCGTAACTCCTGCGCTAAGGTGGCTTACTACAGTTTTCCCTGGGTCCCAGTAGCGCGCACTACGATTGCCTGCCAGACGTCAGTATTAATCGCACGTGCAAAAATGGCGTAAGAAACCCTAAGAAGAAACTAAAACCACTTCAGCGCTTGAAAGACGTTAAATCACTTCGGTATACGTAGCAATAGTTTCAAACTCTCTTCTTAGGCACACGATCGTTCATTTTGGCAATTTGTTAACGTTTCATTTTTGAAGTTTCACATAGAATGGTAACAGACTTAAGCAAACACTAAATAGAGAAAGGAAAAACATCTTGGAAGAATTTTGAAAAGAGTTTGAAGTTGGGCTGTTATAATCCATCAAAAATGAGAGCCACCTTAAAATATCCTTATTTTTTAATTTGTTCTTATAACGTTTAATAGGCTTACTTGGAAAGTTCGATTTGATTTGATATATTAATTTAACTTTATTTGAACAAATAATCAAAAAAAAAATCGCTTCATGCGATATATACGAAAATCCAGTTCTTTTGACACATTTATGGTTCTGTCTCGGTCAGGATTTTACAACACAGAACGTTGCAATGGAAATTTTCACTTTGTCTATTTTGATCCAAAGCTAGGCTACGGGAAAAAAGCTTGGCTGGGTCTGATACAGTTCTTACACCTTAAGATGGGCCAAAATTTGGCAAACCGAGATAGAATCTGATTGGCTAACTGTATGATAAACACTGCCAGAAGATGAGGGAGATGTTGAGGATTGTGATTTCCCATGCTACTACGCCCTTTAGGATCGTTTTATTTTTATTAGATAGTTGGCAACATCACGGCTGCTGCGAAGTTTCGCAAGTTTTTTTCGGAATAAAGCAAAATTCGTTGAAGTTAGGTTGCCACACACGATATGTTACTTACAAATATCCCGATTTTACTGCACCCTCACGGTTTTAGAAGTGAATACAAATCCTGTTACGTATCTCAAGCAGTTGGTCATTTAGATGAGAAAAAAACAAATTTCTCAAACTTTCTCAGATGCATGGTCTAGATAAGCGATTCACAAAAATATAACTTTCAGTTCAATTCGATCGGTATTTTAGCGCTAAGGCGACTATCTTGGTTTTGCCCCTCTGAGAGGGCTTTCAGCGGCCATTTTGAACAATTTGCCACGCAAAGAAGACGCTCTCTTGTTACGTTGAGAGGTTGTTTTGGCAATTTGACCATTATCTGATTTCTTTGGAGAATTTTAAATTTCTTCCCTTTCGAACTACTCATGAGGCGCCATAAAAAAGGCGAAGTTTAAAGGAAAACATCGCCAAAAGTACATCATTTGAGATCTCAAAACTACCCTCCACTTAAAGAGCAATGTCTCACCTGTAAAAATATGCAATAAAATTTTGGAGCAGTTAAAACCGAAAAATGTTAGAAGAAGAAGTTTACCCTGGGCTTTTGTCAACAAAGACCGCGCCCTAATTAGCATAACAACGTGAAAATAACGATGCGCAAAGAAAATCATGATACATTCCACTTACCTCGCGACATGTCGACAACTGGGTGTTCCACGACACTATCATGTTATACTATCAGTAGGTTCCAGCCGCATTTTCGATGATTAGTGTGCGAAATCACTCTGAGATATCACAACGGTAGCCTCCGAACGCAGACATATTTCCGGCTGTCGCTTGTCTCCGCCGAAAATAACTTCTGCGAACCCGAGCCAGGAAACGATTTCTGTGACATAATGACTTTTGTTTCTCCTTGGCCAATCAGATTCCATGATAGAATGAAACTCGAGTGCTCCTCGCAGTGAATACCTCGCGCAGTAGTTCTTGGGCTACTTGCGCTAAACTGTGGTTGGCTTAAAATCTCTACGTCACAGAAATCGTTTCCTGGCTCGGGTTCGCAGACGTTATCTTCGGCGGAGACAAGCGACAGCCGGAAATACGTCTGCGTTCCCAGGCTATCACAACGGTAAAGCAGATTTCAACTCTCCGAAGCCCGCGTCATACTACCTATCAATATTGTTTGTCTTTCGTCTCATAAGCCGCTGTTTACAAGAAGTTTAACAATTTGCTGAGATCCTAACTGACCCAAAAATCTTTTAGCAGCCTTTAAAATCTTCCTCTTAATCGAGGATTCTCATCAAGAACTCGTTTAAGCTCACTTCTGTTTAAATTTGTTGTGCACTCGCCATTATTCCACAGATTGCGTTACATTTGACAAGTGCACATTCCAATGGGTAGGGGTAAGGTGGGCAGGAAGTGAAAATGTAACCGGCTTTGAAGCCATTTTTCGCATTTTAGTGGACATTTCAATGGCTAAACTGGTAACGGGCTTTCCCGGAATGATTTGAATATGAGTTTCTGCTTGGAAATTTGAGTCATTTTCTAGGGTTTTATTTATTTATTTATTTTTTTCTTGTATTGTGGGGTGGGGGGGGGGGGAGGAAAGAGGTGCATTGTATTAAAAAAAGAGAAAGAAAAAAAAAAACGATAGATAGTATTAGGTCAAAAGGTTATAATCCTTATATAATCTCATGTTCAGCTTTATCAGTTCGTCAATGAGGCCCTATTAGGGGTTTTCACGATACTGGATATTTGGGTTAAAAATTGACAGGAAATACGAACTTTAGGGGAAAAATTCATGGGATACAGCATGTTTAGCTCGGATACTAGATACACCGACACTTCCCCCCTCCCCTCACTATGGGGCCTAATCAACGGTCTGCTATTTAGGATAAAATAAAAGAACGTTAACTGCTATAAGCATTTATTCTGGACTTTTAGTACTTACATCACCGTGGACTATGAGAGTTTGGTATCCGATTTTCGGGGTTTGAGGTTAAGTAACGCACCCATTTGTTAGTTATTTATAAACCCACACTCGTTGCCCTAGTACCCTGAACAGATCGATAAAGACGGGGCTAGAGAAATAAACAGAGAATTAAAAGTGTTCCGAATTCTGTACCGTTTAACACAAATTTCTTACATGACGCCCTTCGTGTCTGTGCAAAGAGATCGAGGCACAACATCCCACACTATATATGTAAACAACTATCCTAAGCTCATTGGCAGCTATTAGTTTTTCCGGAGAGTTTTAATTTACTACAAATAAAATGGGGATAGAATTCCAATAAAAAGCCTCTTACTTGTTTTTTTTTTGTTCAGCATTATACTTTTGTCTTGTGCCTGAAATGCCATCAAATGCTGCGAAAGGCAACAGACTGATCGTGACAAGCAGTGCGCAAGAAGTAATGGTAAGCGGCGTTTTGTTGAAACTCCTTATATTTTCTAAACCGTTCCACTTTTGCATCAGACGAGGAAATGCTAAGATAATTACTGAAGAACAATTTACTGTACGGTTCATGTTGACTTGTTCCTGAAAGAGAAAACCTATTTGCCAAAATATGATATAGCGACAATCGTGGTATTTACCCAGTCCTAGCAAATTTCAAACTTTCATCCCCAGTCCCTGCTAAAGAAATTAAACCTAAAGGCTGGGCCCTGAAAGTGACGAAAAAGGCCACTCGTTTTGATGAAAAACAAAAAAGCTGCCTTCTAAAGTCGCCGGAAGTAGTTACCGTAGAACAAAAGATGAAGCACGCAAAAGATGAGGACAAAATTAGGCGGATCACCTTTGATTATTTCCTGACTTCTCGCCACGTTCAATCCTTCTCCAGAATGACTGCGAAGCTCAGAAACAGACAGGAGGAGGTCCTCGAAAAAGACACAACAGCCCGCTGAGAATCAAACTGCAGATATTCTTGACAAGTGTCAGTTAACTCATGCAATTGCTTGTGACTCATTCAAATTGTGTGTCTTAAACGCAGCTATAATGGTTTCAAAAAGCTAAGCGTCAACATGTTTCGCTTTATATACGAGTATTTTGACCTAGATGTTTGTAACATTCCAAGATCGCGTGAAGCGCCCTACATAGAGTTGACTGACTAGTCTTGTGCAGACATGCAGCTGTGCTCCATCACAGAACTGGACCACGTTAGCGGCTGAGGGGTGTCTCAGGCTCATAAAGAACGGTGTCTACTAAATATTAGCGTGCTTCCGCCAGATTAGGAAAACGTAGAAAAAGTAGATCTTAGCCGGGGATATTGGAATCCACAAAGAAAACTGGGTGTAGCCATTAATTTTTCCGAGCTAATTAGCCTTGAATCTCGAAGAAAACTGCTGATGTTAGCATTTTTCAGAAAAAAAAAAAGAAAAAGATATTTCTTCACAGATTTTCCTAGAGTTCGCCTTTACATGCAGAAAACTAAACACATTGATAAACATCTTTAAACTACATGGTACATGGTAGCATAAAAACAACCTTTGGTATCACTGTTTTTAATAACAAAATCGTCCCAGCAGCGCTTTTAGCGTCCCTGGACAGCTCTCCTCTGGCTTAACCAAAATACAGTCTACATAGTTTTTCCTCACAGCTAAAAACTATTCACGTGGTGAATAGGCTTGCCATTTCCATTTCATAGTATAAAATGTAGCGGTTATCACACATTTTCAAAAGTAAATGATTTATTTCATCCTTTCGAAAACTTTGTCGGTTGCCCGTTACATTTTTTTCCTGTTACGTCCCTAGAAAGTCGCACATCGATGTCCTTCGCACTTGTTTGGCGCGCGCATATGCCATCTGCAGTTGGATATGATTTCTTTTGCGGGTACGATAACATCTAGTTTTTCAGCTGGAAGTCGCGCGCCTGCTAGCGTAGTTGATTATTCCAAACCAAACACGCGCCTAACATTTAAACCATGCCTTACATGATGCACAGACCGTGTGCCCACAAAAAAGAGGCACCGTCGTTAACTGCCCTTCAGTAATTTTCTGAGCACTTCCTTTTCTGATGCAAAAGTGAAACGGCTAAGAAAATATAAGGAGTTTCAATAAAAAGCCGATGACCATTACTTCCTGCGCGCTCTTTGCCAGTCTGATGCCGCCTTTCGCAAAATTTGGTGACATTTCCGGCAGCGAAAGACACAAGTGTCCCAATTTATCTGATCTAAACATGCTTCACCCCATTAATTTTTCCCCTAAAGTTCGTGTATCCGGTCAATTTCTCACCAAAGTATCCAGTATCCTGACAAGCCCTAATAGGGCCTCATTGATGAACTGGTACACCTGATCAAGGGCCTGATACTATCTACCGGTTTTTTTCTCTTTTTAAAACAATGCCCCCCCCCCCCCTCCCACCCTCCCTCACCCCACAAAATGTCCACTAAAATGCGAAAAATGGCTTTAAAGCCAGTTACAATTTCACTTCCTGCCTACCCTACCCCTACCCATTGGAATGTGCACTCTTCAAATGTAACGCAATCTGAGGAATAATAGAGACCTTAAGCACCAAGACGGAAGATGGCGACGGCGACGGCAAATCCGCGTAGAGGCTGGGGCGAGATCGGCATCGGGTTCCACTCGCCTGAGCATGTTAAGCAACACTGCGACGGCAACTTCGAATGGATCTACAGCAAGATTCTCACGGCACATCAATTTGTTATGTTCTTCGGTCCAGTACATTACAGAGCTGTTGAATTATCACAATAAAACGGACATTTCAAGCTGCTTGTGATAACTTTCTCGTTCAAATCATTTCAATCAAGAGAAGATGAAGAGGAGTGGAAGTTTTGGCCGGAATTTTTTAGTTTCAGTTTTAGAAATGATTTCTGGTGGCTAAAAAAGTCTAAAGGACGTTAAATGTAAACAATAAGGTGCATTTATTTTGCTTTGGAGTAAAAAGTAAGTTGTCCATGTTTCGCTGTTTATACTGTTTATAGCGACACTGAAAATCATTTTACCCAAAGGTCGTTTTACCTTCTCATCATCTTAGAAATAGGAATGTAAATATAAGCTTATATAATAAGAGAGAGATATCAGCATAAACAAATGGCGAGCATATTAAATTGGATCAGCGATAACTAGGGCACAGAAGATATAAATGCAATAGATTTTACCTAATGGACTTCTTCGGGCTTGTGTTATTCTGTGATTTGCCGACTGGCGGCTTGTGCTAGCGCATGTTTAATAATAATAATAGCTTTGTTAATGTGTCAATAAGAATTGCAAAGCTTACAGCAGCTTTTCTGCTTCAGGGATGTTCATCGCAGAATTTCTCCTCTAAAAGCTTTAACAGTAAACACCCAAAGGTACTTCTTTATGTGTCTTAAGAAAACATACGGTAAATCAAAGAAAAGGACGAAAAACTTTGCGATGAACTATCAGGTTGTCCGCACTACGTCAAAACAAGGATTAGGGACTTTAAGATATGGTACGACTAGGCTGTAGTACGGCGGTAGATAGTGAAGATCGCTTCCGGTGACGTCATGACGCGCCTACCAGTACGGCTTTCCTGCCGTAGCCTTGCTATCTACTACGGGAAAGTGCCTGGTTTCACGTACTCTTCACAACGTGAGTATAAGCCTGCTGTTTACGTCTCATTTGAACGCTTTTTTCACTGTTTGAACAGCCTAGTTTGAAGATAAAGTTCTCAATCATAAAAATCAGTTCTAAGATCATTGTTTCTTTGTCATTCGTACAGAAAATATGAACGATTTTAACACCTACCGCGAGATGATCAATTCAGTCATATTAGTATCGGGCCGAACAGCCGTAGATAAGAAAGCTTCGTATGTTCTAATCTGAGCTATAATCGTTTGTTACTGTTCA
>Ga0126338_10003577_pt1 | contig 10918 bp, 9 predicted proteins | sample OrbCmetagenome_2_FD_92529 | JGI IMG/M metagenome (GOLD analysis project Ga0126338, IMG submission 92529) | Coral microbial communities from Petempiche,Puerto Morelos, Mexico - Orbicella C C metagenome | ecosystem: Host-associated > Invertebrates > Cnidaria > Coral | place: Petempiche,Puerto...
CGGTGGCCCTGCCCAAGCGTGTTATTTCCAAAAAAAAAAGTTAAGGGGTTTTTAAGAGACCGTTGTTCATTCCCCCCCCCCCCCCCCCCCGCCCCTCCGGTGGGACTCCCATTTAAAAAGGACGGCGTGCTCGACGGAAATTTTGAAAAGAACCCCAATGGGCTCTTATAAGGTACCAAATCCTGTTTATTAGAACGTGACTTGAAATGTTCTAAAACAACACATTATCTGCCGTCATATTTTATTCGGCTTAATACCTTAAAGGTACCCCTCGAGCTCCAACTGTGGACCTTTTGAGGCTAAACACCCTGAGAGGTACCAAAACAGCTTTTTCAACTCCTAAAAGGTACGACGAACAAGGCGTACACTATGGCTGGCCTCGATCGAATTTCCCCTACTCTCTATAAGGCGGACAACTCTGTAAACCGGATGGCAGACACATTTTTAGCAAGCACTTGCTGAAAAATACTCTCTCAGCGTGAACACCAGTAGTTCATTCTTTCAGTGCACCATCGATAGACTATAGGTCAGATAATTAAGCCCCCGGATATTTCTTGTAATATAACTGACAAAATCACTCCGTAATTATTAGCTAAGAGCAGCTAAGTTGATCTTTAATTTACACTGTAGTACAGTTAACGAGCTCGCGTGCGTTCCTAATATTCTTAGCCGTATAACAAGTAAGCAATAACTCGTGTTAAGAAAATTATTTCAAACTGCACTCGCCTGGAGGCTCGTTCAATATTGAGAGAATTCAGAAATATCTCTAGCGAAGTTTCAATCCTTGGTTGTTCTAGCATTCATGCAATTATCTATACCAAGCGAAAACCAGGGGATCATTTTCTCTTGCCTTTACAAAGTAACAAACACCGCAATACTGTAATCTCAAACTGACCTGAGAACAGGCGGGTACTATTGTTTATTGTACGACTTGGTCTCGCAAATTTGAATATACAGTTTCACAGCCCGGGAAGTGGAAGGGGGGGGGGGCTCCCAAACTGAAAAGGACGGGGGGGCTCGTACTTTTTAGGGGTTAAAAAAGCGACGTTGGTACATCTTAGGGTGGTCAGCCTCAAACGAAAAATTTTACAGGACATAATTTGTTGTTTTAGAATTGATACCTCTTAGGGGTGAAAAATGTTTCAAGCCACGCCTACGGAGCAGGATCTTGGTGCCTCTTAGGAGTCCTTTTCAAAGTTTCCGACGAGCACGCCAGTCCTTTTTATATGGAAGTCTCCCCCCGCCCCCCTCCCCGGGTTTTACAGATCAGCTTTTAACTGCAAATACGCAATTAGTAACTTCCCTTAATCAAGGTCTGCGTAAATCACGCGCTAGGTAATTACATACAGTTTGTATTGTAAATGGTCTAAGTATTTGAAGTTACTAGTAAAAGTTTCGAAAAGTACATCTGGAAGGTGTTCATAGCATTTTTTGTAGTTATATTTTTTTGAGGCTTAAGAAAAATTGAAGTATTGCTTAACACTCAATCATTTTTAAAGTCTACCGGTAAAATCGTGAGGATCATTTTCTGAGGACCATGATATTTCTGCGTTTAATCTTGCTCGAGAGAAGAATAAAGCATTGGTGAAACTTAAAAATACATCTGAAATCGATAAAAAAAAAATTAAAATCTAGTTTTAGTTCAGACGCCACGGTCTCCATGTGCGCCTAAAAATTGACTGTAACTTAATTCAAAGAAGCGAAGTCTTTTAGAATTTAGGTCGTCAATTAATCAACTCGTAGCTTGTTGAACTCAGAATGGGCAGCAAGAGACACTGAAACAACTATTCTTTATCGATCTCTAGATAGTGCGTCCAGTAGGAAGAATGTTTAAATTATGACAATACTAGAATGCGAGAGTGATTACGGAACTTGCTTTTAAATGAATTGGACGGCCGCCTCTCTGAGCACTTCAAATCAAACAACTTTAAAAAGGTGCATTTGCTGATATCTTAAAAATTGCACTCCAACATAAGGAATTAAACATTTTCTTACAAAAGCCTGCAGGATTTTTCAGGCAGTCATTTTGAAAAAAACAGTCGACTCAGTATGACGTTACAAACGGGCGATTTCAATCTTCAGCATCATTGTGTCATTCTTCGTGTAACGTACACCACAGACCTGCCCAACTGGAGCAAATTCTTCAAAGCCATACTCTTGGCTAACACGGTTGGCTGCAGGTTTTTGGAATGCCGCTAGACTTGGTTTGGCCAGGAACGTTCCACTGATATCGTTGCGAAATTCAGCACCACTCTGATCCAAAATGGACAGAGTGATGCGACCAGCAAATGGCCAAGTTAAGATATCATCATTATCACTCTGCATCATCTGAACAAACAGGCCCACGTGTTTTCTAGTTCCAGAGCGCACACCATTTACATAGAACTTCATGCGCAGCTTATAACCATAGAAATGGGTATAGATAGGAGGGCTGAACAAGGCTGTTATCAGTCCATCAATAGCATTCTGGCGATGCTGGAAGAAATGGTGGACTTTCCAAATGTAGATGCCATTGCAGGGACGACCCTCAGTCAACAGGACATCTACTGGACAGGATCTGATAAAGATAAAGCTTATGAATCGCTGCTCTTCTGTTATTGACATCCCCAGCTACTTCTACACTATATATATGGTTGGTTGAGGCAACCATTGAACACATAAAGAGGGAAAATAGCCTCGTTCAGTCCTATCTATTGGATGGCATAGATGGAAGTACAAATGCCACAACCAGTTTCAAAAATGTTGATACACTTTGTGCAAAAAATGGTTTTACGGATTTAAACGGATCGCAAACAACAAATTCGTCACAGAATACTAGCCCCCCTCTCCCCGACTCAATGTTGTTCATCTAAGTTTTGTACATGGTATCATTGGAACATTGGAAACTGGGGAGAGGGGGAAGATTACGCGCGATAGCGCGGTAAAGAGTTGTCTCTCGTTAAGGTAGCCGTGGCTCATCTACTTTTGCAACTCGTTATAGCTGTAAGCAAACTTGTTCATCTCTTTTATCGAGTCGATGAAAACTTAAGCCGTTACCGTTCTCGGCGTTGTCGGTAAAAATGTTGAAATCAAGTCTTAATTCATCAGTTCAAATCTTTGGTTCAAATGTTGGTCGTTTATCACTTTTCAGTAAGGATGAAGACTGTCGATGGGGTTTAACGGAAAACTGAGAATTAGTCAAAATTGTAACTGTACCAACATATACTTTTTGATAAGGCAGGTCTTAATATGGCAACCTTAGGGCTGGTGCAGACAAGCCATAAAATGTAACTAACCTTATATTTATAGAAAGAAAGAAAATCTTAAAAGTATGAAAAATCTGGGTTTCTAGAGCGAAGCCTGTTTTTCAAATTGGACATATGATCGAGAGACCTGAAGGCATTTTTAAGTCTTCCTTTAAAAAAGCTGTCAGTTGAGACATCAGGGGTTTTCTAACTGATAGCTGTGATGTGAGATCTGACAAACCTCACTAACAGCTGGGAAATGGACCGGAATATTTAACTGAGAGCCGAGAAATCATCGAATACGATTGATAACTGAGATCGCAGCACCACCATCCAGACCAGCTCGAGAGAGTACAAATAAAGATTGTTGTTGTTGTTGTTGTTGTTGTTGTTGTTGTAAGAGTGGAATGGAAGATTGAAAACGTATTTGTGTTATCATGCAATTTTATTTTACAATATTTAATGTACTTCGAGGGGTTTTCATTAGAACGAACAGCTTAGTTTCATGACAAGCAATTTAGTCATTGAAACTTTAGGCAAAAAAGTTGTTACTTAGTTTGTAATGGACTACAAAAACGATATCAAACAACCAACAGCTAACTCTCTTAGCCCTGGCAAAACCAACACCTACTGGCGGTCCAGCCGTTTTGTATTGATCATCATAAGAATGATGACCTGTATGTGACACGCAGATGCATTCGACACTTGCCTGTTATGGGGCTGATAACATAGAGAAAACCTCTGTTCCTGCTCAAGGACCGTGCATGTATGTTCAACTGCTCGATCTTGGTCATGGTTCGTTTCTTCCACGGGGCAGCCTTTGTGGCAGCCTTGAAATCCACTGATCTGCGCAGCTTGACCCGGTGTACTAGCTGGCTTAAACTGTGACCTAAAAGGCACCAGCTCTGCAAACCCTCCTTCAGTAGCCTGTTCGCTATAACGATCCGATTGCTGGTACGCAAAGTAGTGGTCTTGTGTGGGAGATCTCTGTTCCAGCGCAGTCAGCTGCACTAACCTAGCAGGGTACTCTGGCGTAAAACAGGCCTGCCTGCCTAAATGCTCTTGAGGAATTTGATCTTCATGTAGCTCTCTCTCCCCAGAGGGATAACTCAATCCATTAGCACCAGCTCCCTGCTAGTAAAGAAGTGGCTTTCAGATGTAATGGCATCCTAAAGTTGTACTTCTTGTAAGCAATCATCTTTGTGCAGGTCACTGCGTTTAACATGCAGATTTCATAAAAAAATATGGACTTTGGTGCTCGTACATATGTTTGTGTCGCTAGTGAACTGTAATCCGGAAGCACTTTGGTTTTGCTACACCCGCAAAACCGAAACCAATGGAGACTTTGGCGCGTTTTCCCGCGCTTGGCGCCGACAACATATATTGCCTAATAAGTTGGTTCACTGCAGTTGTTCACGTCTACTGTGATTGCCGACTGTTATAATTTCAGTTTGCTTTCGGTTTTACGACACTAACCGTTATATAGCTAAAAGGTGAATACACGTGCACGTATATATGTTGTCCACATAAGGTAGGGGTGAGGATGTCGGTAGGCTTAGTACATGTTGAACGCAAAGGAAATTTTGTTTCTTGTTCTGCGACAGTAGGTAAAGTTTTAATTGCTTCGAAAGTGCAAACACGCTTGAGTCTTTTAAAGAAGATGAAAGATCTTTCCAAATATCGATTGCCATGCAAGAAACTGATATTGTCTACCCACATACCTCTGGCTCTGTAATCAAATCATTATCAACTGGACATCTGGGGCAATTTTCCCTTCAAAACAAAACAAAACAAAATAACAATTTCTTAGCTGTTTACAACAGTTGCTCAAATGAAATGTTTTACTTGTTCAGATGACGGTTTTGCCAACTCTTATGGGACATGAATGGCTCTTCAGTGTCTTCCATCACTTGTGCGTCGTTGTTACCCAGTGATCTGGGAATGGTGGGTGAACACGAAAACGTTTCAGCGACTAGAACAACGTTTTTCCTGGAGTTTGCCCGTCACAGTCGTCAAAACCATATATTATTAGTAGGCTTCAGTGATTTCCTTGACTTGGAAAAGAACTCGTAAGACCGAGTCGAAAGACACGGCCAAAACATTCGATACATACTTAATACGTAAAAACGTATACTTCCCCGCGAAGAAAGGCCCGATTCGGCCTCTCTCCTGAAGATCGGTCAAGCGCAATGTATCCTTTAATTAGGTCAGTAAAATGTTTTGGCAAATATTTAAGTTTTATGGCGGTTAATATGTCAGAAATCAAATCTTACGGAAGTAATCAAACTTAATTCACCGGGCTAGAAAATATGGAAAACCTCCAGCCAATACATCATGATACCGATTTTAGTATCGAAACGACGTTTAAAAAATTGTAAAACGTATCGAAGAAAAGTTTAATAAGGAACAAATTAAACTGTGTTATTAATTAAGCTTTACAAAAACAGCTTCTTCTAGTTCTCTCATCCACACGGAAATGCCAGTTTTGAGCTTATTTTGTTAATAAAACATTCCCTCTGAATTAAGCATTATTAAAAATAAGCCTTAGAGTTAGAGCACCATGCAGTTACTATGTGCAAAAAGAATAACCGGAAAAAAATCGGCAATATTAAAGACAATATAAATAATAACGACTTCATCAGAAATTCATTTCTTGCCTGCAAGTTTCCACTTACTGTTCTATCGCCGAAGACTCGCCAATTTCTTGCGAACTGCAGGGCACGACGAAGGAACCAATGCTCCTAGAGGAACCCATGAATATTTGCTGTTAAGTCCGTTCCGAGGATGAGAAAATAATGATAAGCTTAAAATATCTCCCAAGAGAAGAAGCAGCGCAAACTGCGTTGTATCTACTACCTCCAGTTGATCAAGAATTGCCTTCAGTCAGCCTAACCTGTGTTCCTTTTCAACCGTTAGCACGTGCACAAAACGTGCAACGCACTACAAAGGGGCTTTCTGATTGGCGTATTCGGTCTGACGCATCTGAACAAAACACGCATCTTTAGTTCTGCGGTTTGCGGCAGTCTATGGAACGATCAATAGTATACGAAATCGCATAACGAAGAGTCACGGTGTATGAGTATTACAGTGGTTTCCACGTCATCAAACCACACGATGACGCCATAAAAACAACTGAGAAGACATTTTCAAAGAACTGATTTTCAAGTATAAGAAATATTGGTTGTCATTATTACGCAGATGATTTGTTTTTTTCCGATCTGTGTTTGTTGTTTGTAGTCTGTAATAAAGCATTTCGCGATCAGCGAATCGCAACTGATTGCAGTTTCAATTCTGTGGTAGAGCTTTGAGTGTTTTCCTGAAAGTTATAACTCTTTTATTTTTGACAGTGGCAAGTGATACGTGAGGCCCAGATCTAAGAATTTTTTTCTGTGCTGGTCTATCATATCTGACACTATATCGGCTCCATATTAAAAGATAAATTACAATATTTAGAATGGAGGCCACATCAGCCTTAGCTGATTTGCAATATCGTATTCAACGTGGCCTCCGTACAAACTGTATTTCATATTTTCATTTAACAGTTATTCACCAACCTTCACTGGGCCTGGGGCGAATAATTGTTTTTCATATGATTTTCAGGACTACAAAATAACGGACTAAAACATAAAAACACTGACGCAATTGTTCGTGTGCATACACGTATGCCGACAGCCGTAGTTTTAATAATAAGCTTACATGTACATCGACTGCGAATCAATTTACTCATGCAGTTCGGCAGTAAAACAAACAAGCGAAACACTACGATTTATTGGACTTAGTTAATTACTCAGAGGGGAATTCAGGTCACTCGTTTCATAGTCGAGAGGGAACCCGGTAAGTTTCACCGTAAAGAGAGAATTACAGGTTAAAGACTTTTTGGTCATAGATGAACGTGAAATACTTTCCGGCGGGAATCAGAAGACATGCACACCGCCGCCGGCACGCGTAAGTGCATTTCGCACTACTTTTGAGCGCGGTTTGTGGGAATTGACTGTCGATGACAACTTAACGTCTAAGGGGAATTTGTCTTGCGATTGCCGACTTTTCTAGCCCGTTCTCAGGCCGAAACAGACTGATATTTTATTGTTCCAACCCATCAACTATGTTTGCATTAAACAGTCATGACCTTCATTTTCCTTACCCGCATTTTCCCTTGCTTATAACACCAGTGGCACCGGTCACATGTTTTCCCGCGCTTTGCACCAGTAGTACCGGTTACACGTTTTCCCGCGCTCAGCACCAATCACAATTTTTTCTAACGCCTGTCTCTTGTTTTGCTGTTATTAAATGATTGAGTTATTCGCCTTGCTCTTACTATTAGTGGGTGATTACTGAGTTGGTGGTACAAAAGGTCAACAATCGATAGAGGCTCCGTCCCAAAACAAAGCGAGGTCTCACCAACTACGCAGGAGGAATTTAAGACCACAAAAATCATCGGTGATTTTGGATTTGTGTTTGTGGAAAACGCGGGCTGGACAGGGAAACAAAATTATAATCGTGACTACATTGTATTCGAAAACCTTCGTTTTCAAAATGGTTTCCGTCCACACGAAAACGAAGAGCCGGCATTTTCAAATTCCTACGGTTTGAAGCCAAGCGTTTCCGAAAAGCTCCGTTTTCGTGACGGATTAGTGTAGACGTTTTGAAATCCCTCCGGCGCAGTGTGGACGGGGGCTGAAGCTCTTGCGCGCAGAATCCCACTAACTACGCAGGCCAAGGTCAAGAATTTCTTACCACACCAACAATAGTCTAACAAAAGCAGCAATATTTTTTTTATTAGAACTACAGTTTCAAAGAACATTCTCCTTAGTCTGATATAGAAGTGTGCTCTAACAAAGAATCATGATCAATGACTGATTGACTAAACGAGCTGAGCCAAGAGGCCCATCAAACAATAATGTAATGTTATATTATATTATTTACATAATGAAACACAGCGTTTGATATAAATATGGATACACGGGTAAAAAAAGCACTCTACAAACGAAGCAATTCGTTCCACAACATATAGTGGAAAAATACCGTCCTAGTCTGAAAATTTTCGACTATTTAACACGTACAAGGTGTTTTCCAAAGAGCATTACCAATAAGCTCGAAATACTTTCTTATTAAATGTTTACTGAAAGGCAAGAGAAAATACATACCTTTATTATCCAACTGCAGAGAATACCAGTTCAAATATACAGCGATATTGTACAGTTATTTGTACAATAGAAAACCTGTTTGCCGTACAGGTCGGCGCGCACACACAAAACTGTCACACTCTCCCTCTTTCATTGATAAAGTTATTGACTACAGCGGTTGGATAATAAATCTCTTATTAGATGCTTTCGTGTGTAGTATCGCTTTATATTTTTACTCGTTGTTTGTAGGGCTCCTCAAAATACAGCACAACTCGTAAAAATATACAGCGATATCACACACCAAAACATGTAATAAGATATATCGCTTTGTACAAGGCCAGGCGATTATTTCTAAAGTAAAATATCAGTAGTAAATAAAAAATAAAACAAAAAAAATAACAAATTAATCTGATAACCCTTACTTCTTTTTTCATCCTTTGCTACCTTTCTATTTTATTTACTTTTTCCTAATTTTCTATTGTAATCTATTTATTAATAAAAACGTTTGTAATGAGATCTTGATAGACTGGCCCGCCTAGACTAGCACTAGCTATCTGCGGGCCAGGCTAAATGTAAAAAATGTAAATTGGAACGAAAGTAAAAATTGATTAATTGATTATGCAGATTGCCCAATATCAATATTTTCCAAATTGAAATCTGGATTCTTTCGTTAAAGTGTGCGTTTCTGGTAGTGAGCGGGTTAATTTTCAAAAAAAAAACAAACAAAAAAACACAGGCTTATTTTAAGGCTACTTTAAAAGCAACTACAGGCCACCGAAAAAAAACGCCTAATGTGAACCAGAGAATTGCAGGCTTGCACTTAATGGACACACTTTGAAAGACTGCTGTTATAGTCATCAATTAAAACTCTTGTAAGATGTCAGAAAGAGAGAGTGTCTAATCGTTTTTTCGACTTTTTCATACCATTCCTGAAACCATAGCGCACGAATTAAAGTCATGATCAGTGAAAGCTCTGCCGAGGTTAAAAAATAACGATAAATTGCCATCTATAGTTGATCTAAAATATTGATGAATTCTATATTTATGACGATAAAAAGTGTAGTTTTAAGAGTGGACCATGATGACGCTTGATTTCTTAAGTTTGTACATTGGCTAAAAACAACCATAGCAACTAAACATTTCCAGGTGCTCGGTCACACTGTCTAATTAAGTAGTAACTCGGAGACATTTTTAAACGTCGAATACTAAAAACCTGTAGAAAAGCACAACAGTAAAACCAAAAAGTAGTTAAATTGAGGGAAAATGGTCCAAACTGGACAAGATTGATCCCAATACATTGAGTTAACTTTGCGCCGGTTTTGTTCGGCCGATAAATTGATCATTAGGCGAGTCCGACTTGCAAAATGTACCACAGTACAACTAACAAAAAAAAAAATCGAAGATTGACTACTGAGTATGCTGTTCCCGAACAGGTGTGGCAATGGTTTTATGAAATTGCCATAGTTTCTTACTTCTTTACCATGAATGCGAAACTCATTAACAGCAAACTATGATAAGTGGGACTGAACCTGAATTTTAACCAACATGGTGTTATTTTGTATGAATGGTTCAGCACAAATCTGATCAATGGGGGCAAACAGCTCAAAACCGCACCCAATCTGACTGCACCTGGCTGTGGGTTTTCTGAAGGCCAACAGCTTTGGCGATGCAACCAGCATTTGAGTGATATCTTTAGGATCTTTGGCAGCGCTTTGATCCAGAACTGACAGAGTGATGACACCAGTGAATGGCCAAGCCAGCCTGTTATCGCATTCACCCTGCATCATGTGAACAAAGATTGCCACATGGGTGCCAATTCCAGTATTCACACCATTGAGGTGCATTCTGATGCAGAACGTGTACCCATCAGGACTGGTGTAAATCGCTGGACTGAACTGTGCAACCATAGCTCCAGTGATGGCATCTTGACGACGCTGTTGGAAATGCTTTATTTTCCATTGGTAAGTGCCGCGGCACATCCGCGCCTCAATCTGGCTTATTATGGCCTCATCAAATAAACGCAACCTGAAAATTTAATATCAACAAAGGTTCTTAACGATTCTTTAAAACAGACAAGATCTCCAAGATCCCTTAGATCATTTTTTAAGGGTAAAATCAAACTCATGCAATGCTAACCTTATACATATGAGAGGTAAATCTACTAACACTTATCTTCTAAAATTTCTATCAATTGCTCCCTAGCTGTTTCTTGCACGAAAGCATATTTCCGAATGGAAATGGTTCGTATTGACCAAAAAAACGGCTACTTTGAAAGACATATACAGGCAAAAACTAACGATAGACAAATCCGACGTTTCGGCGACATCTTGGCGCCATTGTCAAGGGAAACTAATTAAATATACGATTTCAAGAGTAACTAAGAGTTCAGAATTACTAATTTGCATAAGTAAGACAAAGACTTTAGCGCGAACTGAGCCTGATTGTACCTTTAAACACGGTCGTAATTGTTTAATGAGTAACATCTCATTAATGAGACAATCAAACTTGTGGCATTTTTTCAACACGCTAAAACAATTGCGAAGGTCATCCGGAATCCTGCCTGCGTGTCTA
>Ga0126338_10003578_pt1 | contig 10918 bp, 5 predicted proteins | sample OrbCmetagenome_2_FD_92529 | JGI IMG/M metagenome (GOLD analysis project Ga0126338, IMG submission 92529) | Coral microbial communities from Petempiche,Puerto Morelos, Mexico - Orbicella C C metagenome | ecosystem: Host-associated > Invertebrates > Cnidaria > Coral | place: Petempiche,Puerto...
CACAGCCGACCTTTGTGATATAAATGATACCGTGCAATCAGTCGACCTTATCGCCTGAAGAAGACTAGCAGTAAGCAGTCGAAACGTCGCGATCTACATCTCAAGTGACTACATCGTGAGAGAGTAATATTGATGAAAATGGAACTCTTCCATTGTATTTTTACAATATCTGAATCAAGTGCAAATTTATTTGGGAAGGAACAGTGGAAAATTGAGGTGTTTACTGTTTGCTACAACTAATTCCAAAATTTGCAAACATTTGCATTTATTGTTGGCAATTTTCCAGGGTCTTTAGATCACAGAATCACTGGGCTGAAAGGCTTGTGATTATTTGCTAAAATAAATCGAGTTGCTAGTTTAACCAAAGATGAAACCAAGGTTAGCGACACCACCAAAATTTAAAATTTTTATTCATCCCTATTTATAGCCCTGTCAAATTAACCATCACTTCACTTGAGTAAGCGTATGCATCAGCGGGATTCTTGCTTTCCAAAATCCCTTGAGCTAAGTCCTGGATGTGGTTCTCGATACAAAAGGATAGCAGTTATTCAGACTTTCAGTTACATACAAAGGCAGAGGGTGTATCTTGGGACAAAACGAAAACCAAAAACTTAATTTACAGTTCTGTGACTGATGCAATACATCAGTTTTCTGTGGTTTCTGTGGTTGAAGATCTCACTCATGATTGGTCATAACACAATAAACATTCCAGACATGTTTTAGGTGTTCGTGGTTTTATGAGTTTGTCTGTAATTGACCATAACAGGGATGTCTAATATCAAAGAAGGATGATATCATTCAAGGCTGTTCATTCGCCTTCAAGCACTTGAATAGCCTGTGAATTAGAGATCATGCCAAAAGTATCAGGTTATACAAGATCTCGAATCGAGGTCCTTGACAAACAAGGTCTCACCCCAGTTGCAATATTAAGGTCCTTGAAGAATGAAGGTTTGAGTGCTAGTCTCACTAGTGTTACTCGAATCGTTGAGAAGCTACGAAATACATACATACATACATACATGCATACATACATCATACATCATTTATTTGTTTTTGCAGGTTGGTACATAGGCAGCATAAGCCGATGTGGACCTACAGGCTCCGTGGCAAATTTACCGCGTTCTGGAAGACCTAAAAAGCTGTCTGAGGAAGCAAGAGCTTTCATTGATCAGCAAATGCAAACAAATGGGGAGATGACAAGCAGCCAGATCCAGAAGAAGCTGGAGAAATATATTGATCATGTTTTGTACAAGGCCATCCCAGCTGTGGTGGAGGTTCAAGGCACTGCCACCAAGTTTTAAAGACGGCTCTTTTCGGAGCCACTGCACCCTGCTTCGTATAATGTGGATTGGACATTGCACTGTAGGTCGCTAAAAATGGCTCTTTCAGGAGCCACCACATCTGATAAAAGTCAATGACCAACAGTAGATCTTTGCGTTTCATACAATACAGAATTTAATGAATTACAGTAACAAGCCATCCCTTCATTGAAAACATACATACTAAACTTGCACAGCACAATTTCCTTCCAATACTTTATTAAATTGGCCGAGCTTTGAATGCATAACAACAAAAAGCAATAGCCTGTTGCAGGCTCTCGAATGGGCGGGGCGAGCAGAAAAGCGGCCGAAGGAGAGAAAAAATTCTCTTGCTCACCGCCGACTATTCAAGAGCCTAGAACAGACCACAAAAGCGGAGAAATATAAATTCCAGTTTCTTCAACCGCTTATTTCTCTAACCAAAAGTCCCTGCCCTTTACACAGTCACACAGTGAAGTTTTACCTGCCTCCTTTTTTTTGCACTGTTTCAATTAAACACACACGTGTAATCAATCCTTCAAATTAGTGTTTTAAAGCTGACAGTTCGAGTAAAACATTTCATGAAATCATTTGTTTCTTACACAAATTGTTGGTTTTCTAGCCTTAGAAAAAAAATGCAAAGTCAACACAAGTATGTGAATGTAGACGTAATGCCGGCGGTCGCTTTGTCTCAGCTACTTCGTCGGCAGAGACAAGGCGACGACCGGATATATGTCCACGTAAAGCTGTAAGGGAACTGGGTCGAATAAACACAAGGACGTTGTTCCGAGCGATCGGCATCTACTCAAAATGTTCATTGTTGTGAAAGCATTCATAGCAAACCTTCACGCTTCAGAATTTGGGCTTTATCGGATCATTGATGTCAATTTGCTTTAGTGGATTTAACACAAAGAACTGCTGATGTTTTCGTTTTTATGTGGAACAAACAGAGCTTGCTGACTTTACGAAAATGGTAAGTGTTGGTCTTGTGTGTTGGCAGCACCGTATCCCAACTCAAAGTCAGCAAACTTGTATTAAAAGACTTCGCAAATATCATGTGTAACCTTTCACAGTGTAGCTGCATGTTTTATCCAGTCAGTGATTGATACGTACTATTTGTAAGGTATAAGCTTCGATTCATGGCACACTTTCGAACAATAAACAAAGATATATTTCGTGTAAGTTACGTGACCATTTGAACGTATGATCACATAGAGGAGTTCACAAGAAGGCTACTGAACTATTGTTGAATATCTAGCGAAATATCGTGTCCTGGCTAGCGAAATAACGCGATTTGTCAGTGAGGCAATCAAAGTTCAAGGAAAAATTGCTCTTTGTCCTAGCAAAATGTCGCGTGAAATGTCGTGAAGTTCAGCTTGAACTTTTGCGCGCAGTTTCGCGTGAAAAATCGGGAAAACAAAGAACGATTTTCGCGCATTTTGCTTGCATTACTTTTTCACAATACTGTACCTTTTTATTTTCACAGGGCCTCACTCCACCTGTGTGCATAATAAATGGGCACCTGTCCATTTGTTTTTTCAAAACACTACGTGTGATGAACTATTGTCTCATCCAGGGGGTGTAGAAGTTTCCTGCTAGTTGCTTAACACTGAAGAAAGCACATGGGTCACTTACTTTTACTTTAATCATTTTCTCAACAGAAATACATACATATTCATATATATAAAGTTGAGGGGGAAAGCCAAAAACAGGAACAAGTTCCCTTACAAATGGCCATCCAAACCACAGAAGAAGAAAAAAAAATTAAATATAACTATAATAGTAATAACAATAAACCGGTTATAATAATAACCAGAGTAAAGTAGCTTGGCCAATATAAAGTAGCTTTAAGGTATACCCACTCCTTATATTATTTCATACCTCTTTCTCTGAGTACAGTGTCTTAGCTACAATGTCCAATAACTGCCTTGTTTCAGCCTGGAATTCATGCTTTTGGGCTTCACCTAGCATGTATGTGGCAAAAGTAACAAAAAGAAAGATATTGGAGTTATGTCACATTTTGTCTTAGTAATCTTGTGAATGTGAGTCCAATATTTAAGGATTTACACTGTTAGGGTGAGTCTTAAGATGGCTCCACAGAGTAATCATTAATCGTGTTGTGTGCTAGTGTCATATTTTGAATGCAATTGGTTTTACATGTACACCGTCTTCTTTCAAACTTATAACACATAATAAGTAATGATGAAATATTGTTACATAGCTATTCCCGCTACAGCATGCCCATTCATTGGCTAGTTCATGGTCACATGACATCTAACAATGAAACTGTTACCGCTGAATGCCATGAGCAGGCAACATTGCGTAAACTATGATGTCAAATGGGAAACAGTTTACTATTACCTGCGAAATGTTGACTGCTGTTGCACATGATCAGAGTGCGCAGTTGAAGGTGACCTGATGTTGTCACTGGAATCTCAGCGGGTTTTTCAAAATTTGCTTTTGCTTTGCTATATAACAAATCACTTAATGACTGGTCCCTTGGGGAACAGTTATTAAGTGATAAGTGTTTTACTATCAAGTCTTGAAATTCTGAGCAGTGTGGTTCTGAAGTGTTTGAGAAGAAAGGGGTTAATATTTTTGCTTCAGGCAGTTTATTAGCGTCACTAAATCCGAGATTAGCATCATTACGGACATTACTGTCCCTTCAAGACACAGTCGTCTTGTGTCAAAGTATTCGCAAAGAGAGAGGTCAAGACATATTTTGCTTTCATGCTGTTTTACAGAAGGAGTCGGGAAGAGGCTTATTGTGGTGAGTAAACCAGTGCTTTATATCTTTTATTGACCTTTATTATGTTTTTCTTAAGAGATAATTTTTCACTATGCCACGGCTTTTGGATTACTCATCAATGCGGAGGACTGAAATACTTTAAAAGATGCTTTCCAGTTTTAGATCAATCTCGGCCCCACCAAGGACAAACTAGATATCCATATTTACTCTCCACAGCTTAAGACAAGTAACATTATAATTATTGATCCTTAATTAATTTGGTTGTCGTGTCAAAACTGTGGTTGGAGAGTTTAATGCTGATTTCATAGCCAATTTATAGTTACTTTCAGTAACTTTTAACTTCAGAAGCAGTTCATCAAATGTTATAGATTCACCTTCTTTCAAATCACTAATTTTAATTGGTTTTCCAAGTGCCTTAATGTGTTGTTTTATGTTGAGTCGAGGTGTATTATTCTCCAAAGGATAAAGTATTCAGTTGGCCTCATAGGTAGTTGTTCAGTAATTAAATTGACAGTCATTCTTTGATTTCTTTCTACAGGTATGAGAGTCCCTGTGAATCTGCCTGTGGCCTTGAGCTACTGTATTTTTATCCCAAGCTTTCACCATTCTATGGCATCATCAGGAAATAAAAGAAAATATTCAATAGTGCGTGACATAAAAGTAGTGCAGTTGACATGAATGATTAGCATATATAATAAAGACAATGAGCGTACATAAACTGATGGAAATATATGATAATATGGACAATTGTGAACTCAGAGAGCTTTTATTTTATCTAGAACAGCTTTATCACTTATACTCAAACATTTTGGGGGTTGCTAATCTGGTTTTCATGCTAAGTCCTCCCTGTCTCGTCTTAGTTGGACATTCAGCAAAAGTTAGAAATTTGTTTCTGTCATTGTCCTGTTGTAAAGTCAAATCTTCAACTTTCACTTGGTGGTGTTCTTGTCGCCCTCATAGGCCAAAGTGCTAAGTGAGCAGCCACCACATGGTGTTAAGTAGAGTGCCTCCTCCAAGCTGGCCATTCTGCCAGAGGACTTCTTCCTCTTCTTTTGTCAAACTTCTGCATCAGTTTGGTTGCTTTCCTTTGCCTTGCTCTCGCAGTTTCCTGGCCCTCCCTTTCAGGGCTTTTCTGGAGTTAAGAAACTCCCTATCTTGGATGAAAGACTTTGGATAGGCTTTTGATTTTAGATATCTCTCCAGTGATGCCTGCATTACTTTCAGGCAGTCGGGCTCGTGGTCATCCCCATTTTTCTTTTTGTAGCTTGGCATAAAACTGCAACAGTGTTTGGTCGAGGACATTGTTCTTGTACTCTTCTAAATTTGCTTAGAGTTTCTTTCATTTGCCCACTTTTTGAAAACGTTCTTCCAGTACTCCGTGCTTTTCTTCATGTTTTCATTTTTGCTAGTCTTTTAATTCTTTGATATATTCCTTGTCAACTATCTTGAAACAAGACGCCACTGTTACAGAAAATTTTTTAGCAACAACTTCTCAATAGCATAAGCTGTTGCTAGGTAACCAGAGACCAATCGGGAGTGAGTAATTTTGCCCTTATCAAGAGCAAAATTTAGAAAAAAATACCCTCTTCATTGACCAATCAGCATTCAGTAATTTTGCCCTTAATTATTAAAAGTTTGTTGATTAATAAAACTTGATTATTTGTCATAAACTATTTTGCATGAAACGTGTACATCTTCATGTACGAGTGTAATGATTGTATCATAATTATGGTACCATTCAAAGGAACACACACTTCTTTTGTGTGCTGTATGAAACTTTCACTCACCAACTACTTTTTCATTTTCCGCAATAACATGCACAGTGTCATCTTCTTCCTCAGAATCCACATCCTGACAATTGAAAGATAATTATGCTAAGCATAAAACATTAGAAAACACATGCAACATCCAAAACAAACATTTTAAAGCTATTGATTTATATTAGAATAGAATTAAAGAATTGGTTCATGCTTAGCGTGCATATCTTGAGTTGCGCATGCACGCAGGAAGTTTGAAGAGCACAACAAAAGGGGAAGAGTTGCTTGAGGTGATAGCCAAGAGCAACTCTAGCTTCTTGAGTACTCTCCAAACTTCCCAAGTGTATCCATAACTTGATATACACACAGCTAAAAGCATGAACCAGTTCTTTTATATCATGGTGACAACAACTTGGGTGCTAAAACATGTTTTATTTGTGACTGACTACAAAGGTCCCACAATGCACGGTGAAGGAAAACAAAGGTCATTAGGATCCTAACACACCACAATCAGTTGAGCAATGGTTGAACCAAAACACTTACCCTGGTTTCTAAAATTGCCAATGAAAAATTTGCTTCTTGGAATTAATTATAATGAAAATGTAGGCAAACAAAGTCAAAAATATTCAATGAAAATGTAGACAAACAAAGTCAAAATACTCTAGTTAAAGTAAACATCTCAGCTTTGCAAAAGTCAAAGGCTCAAAGGAGATTTTGGATTGTTCAGAATAATCTTCACATCCCTGAAACTTACAAAGGAACTTGCACAAAACTCGATGGAAATTAATTGAACGAATTGAAACTGCACACGTCATGTTATATACCCATGGCCGTGCGTATATTTAACAAATAGATTCCATGTTGCTGTGTGTCTGTTCAGTAATAAATAAATAGATCACAGATGACATCAACATGTGGTAAGAACAAATAGGCGATGTTCTTACCACATTTTGATGTCTTCTGTGATCTATTGCTGAACAGACGCATGGCAACATGGAATCTATTTGTTTTATATAATAAAGAAACAACAGAAAAAGCTTTTTTATTTTAAAACGTTTTAACATCACTCAAAAGCCAGCCTTTGCCCACAAAATGTATACAAAATGAAATAATCTCATTGGTTGCTATGCTTAACAAAGAATTGTGATTGATACAGGAAAGTCATGCCACTGTCAAACTTGAGTCAAAAAAATTAGTGATGGTGGAAATTTGTGTCCTCTGTAGTTGGTGGTTCTCAAATCAGTTTGATATAGTGTCGGAGACACCTTATACTTGGGATACAGTTGGCCATGAGATGTAGTGAGCTTTTCTTTTCTCGCTACTGTGCCCTAAAATGGACTGGAACATTCGCATCAGAAAACAAGTTAAGCTTATGTGTTTATTTAAACTGATGATGTTTTGATGTTTAATTCCTGGAATCAAACTGTGTCAACAATCATTTTGAGACTGAGAAAAGTTCAATTTTTCAAATAAATTAATGAATTGGTTTTGTTAAATTCGAGACAAAGCAGTGGTCTCCTACCTTAAAAGAATTTCAAGACCAATTTTGTGTTTGGTTTAGTCTCGCTCAACTGCCGACTGACACAACTTGAGTATTTTTTTTTTAGTCATTTTCTACAAAAGAAAGGGCTTTTTCTTTCTTCTTCCTGCTTCTTGTACCTGTTCAATGCCTCAACAAGACTTTTTTTGTACGTTATCTTTCCCCAGTCATGTAAAATAGTATCTAAATTCTCAAAACTTTTCACCGTTTTAAACACAGAGGGGAAAACTTTGAAATGATGACGTCAATCGTGTGTCTGTCCTCCAATAGATCATTGGTGAGAACCAATCAAAATGTGAGAATAACTTGGGTTATTATATAAAGAGATTCCGTTCATGATGGCTCAATAGAAATTAGGTAGGACCAGCATGCGCTATGTTACAATACATTTTTGCAGATACCTTGGATAGATGTCCATTGTCTGTCGAATTTTCTGACAAAGCTCTTCGAGAAATGTTTGGGTAGGCCCTCATTTGGAAATATTTCAATCCTATAGAAAAAAATTATAGGAAGATGACATTATCTTAATTTACAAAAGAATAGCAGTGAGATTATCTGCTTTCATAGGGAGGTACAGTGTGTATTAAAGATGATGGTGCCAATGAAAGTATCAGTCTCTTTTTATTTTCCAGATGCAAAGACATTTCACACATTCATTCCTGCCTACTCATATTGTCACAAAATTCAGATTTCAAGACTTAGTTATGAAATGAGTCTTTTTACCTTTTAGCAGTAAGGTATTTCATTTATAACATTTCACCAGCAACAGCAGAATACCCTACTTCTCAAACAATATTCTATGAAGTCTTAGCAGCAATTGCAGTGAGTTAATGAATTACTCACTGCATCAGGCATAGTTGGATATGTGGTACCACATAGGGCAATTAGCCAGCCATGCAGAGAAATGTCAATTGGCTGTTTCACAAAATTCAGTAAGCCTGTTGAGCCCATAATCATATCTATAACAAAATTCTTGATTGCAACTGGTTCTCTGTGAACCTACATGTATTTGTCAAGTAATCAGCACGCAATCATGTGGGATTACAGGTATCCAATTACAACAAGTTGTAATTGGATAACTGTAATTAGATACCTTCACCATTCAAATGTGAATTATGAGCGCTTTAATCCTACGTTTACGAAACGTGCTACTCGCTTTTTCGTTCAGAAGAAGCTCTCAAAAGACTTTTTGAATTTTGAAATGTTGTTATTGATATGATTAATTAGTAATTGGACTTGTGTTGTATAATTCAGGGAGTAATCATGCTTGTAATTTCAAATTGGCCCCGCGCTACGTGCTTATTTGATTTTAGTATTACTCCCCCGATTTCTCCCTGAATAGTTCTCCACTCGACCCAATTACTACCGTAATTATATAGCTCCATCGAAATCCAATATTGCCAACAGACCTATTTTTTATTAATTTTTGCAAACTGTCCAAATTTAAAATAAATTGGATAGTTTTTGCTCGAACGTTTAGTTTAGCTTTAAACAAACTGTCCAATTTGAGAAAAATCTGGATACTTTCCATCAACCAATGAAATGTCAAGATAAATAAAAGTACTGAGTATTGGCTAATCAGGTTGCAGCTGTTATCACTGCCATCAAATGTCACCGAGCAATTGTAGCTCCCTAAGTTTTCTTATGTTAATGGCAGAATTTCCTGACTTTTCTCTCCACCTTTTTGACATCTAAACTTTCAAATGGAGTCTTTGGCTAGGTTTCCAGAGATAGATGCTACTGATTTACTTGAGATGAGGGAGAATAATCAGAACAAGAACACTCAAAGAAGCAAAAAATCTGTGTTTAAGTGTTTGACCTGTGACGTGCTGAGCAAAGCGAAGTGATAAATACTGTACTTTAGAGGATAAAATATTTGCCTTGTTCATCTGTTTTTGTATCCTATATAATTAATAGGTAATAGGACTACATGCTTGTCCAATTTGAAATAATTGGATTCAAAAAATTCCTCGGACTGCCAAATTGGACTTGGCCTACGACCTCGTCCAATTTTGGCTGTCTTCAGAATTTTTTTCATCCAATTATTTCCAAATTGGACAGCATGTAGTCCTATTACATATACGTACTACTAATCAATGACAACTGATTAAGAGTAATCAAAGGTTAAAGTTCCAGTAAGGTTGTTGATTTTCATTGAATAATTGATAGACTACTGATTTATATTTATCAATAGATTATTATAGATCGATGCCCATCAAGGGGAAGCAGATCTTAAGCACCATAAAATTATTGCTAGCGATGGGCACACTGCACATGCCAAGGAACAAGCAAAACAACCGGCTGTCACAAGCTTTCTCAGACAGCCAAAATCCAACATCCAAGAGAAAGTAAGGATCTACTGTAGTCTAACTAAATGAAATATGCATGCATTAATGCTATTTGTTTGACTTTGTGTTTGGCAAATGGCAAGACTTAGCATGTTCTTGCCCAATGCTGAGGTGCAGTATGGTCACTTGTATAAGTTTGTAAGCTGGAATAATCATCACACACATATATCTAGGATCTTTACAGTTACTTTTAAAGCATCACATTTCCGCTCAGAATGATCGAAGGAAAACACGTCTTAGGGAAGTGGTCAAAACTATGTTACATGCTAGGGACCCACTTTTTGGAGGGAGGGCTATATAAGAGGCCATGGGTCTCCCGAGGGAGGTGGGGGGCTACCTAAGAGGCCATGGGTCTCCTGAGGGGGTGGGGGGGCTACTTAAGAGGCCATGGGTCTCCTGAGGGAGGTGGGGGACTACTTAAGAGGCCATGGGTCTCCTGAGGGGGTGGGGGGTTACTTAGGAGGCCATGGCTCTCCTGAGGGAGGTGGGGGGCTACTTAAGAGGCCATGGATCTCCTAACGGAGGTGGGGGCTAGGTAAGAGGCCACGTGTCTCCCGACAGAGGTGAGGGGGAGAGGGAGTCTGGACTCTATCCTATTGTGTATTGCAAGCTCTATTGCGATTGATATTCATTCGCCTTCATCAATTCATTCAATTCAGTCATGCTAAAAACTTACCCTAACCCTAAAATTGATCCTAATTGTCTTCTATGGGCATTTAGAACGGACAGGGTTTCATTGGAGCAGTAGATTCTACATGTTAGACGAAAACTTTCTTTGTCAGAATGAGTGACTGAATATTATTATCCTGAGTGAATATTACTTTTATTATTAATTATTTTATTATTAATTATTTTACAATACAGTACAAATTTTATTGTCAACTCCCTATGGGGGCTTTTCAGAGACAATAATAATGATAAAGATAATTAAAAAATACTACAGAATGTTTGATAAACAATTATTGAAAAACTATTTTCATATAAAATTTATGACATTTTAAAAAATTGATTTAAGAGGAAGGCTTTCATTTTACGTTTAAAAATTTTATTTTATTTTTAATTAAATACATCTCATAAAAGCGCAAAACTTCTACTTAATTCAGACAAAAATACAAGCTGTTAGATGTATAATCATTTTTTTCTTAAATGATAAGCCAAATTTAATGAATACAGAGCCTACCATTAGTGGTCTTATTGTGTAGGCTTCTACTTCACACACAAAAATA
>Ga0126338_10003579_pt1 | contig 10918 bp, 7 predicted proteins | sample OrbCmetagenome_2_FD_92529 | JGI IMG/M metagenome (GOLD analysis project Ga0126338, IMG submission 92529) | Coral microbial communities from Petempiche,Puerto Morelos, Mexico - Orbicella C C metagenome | ecosystem: Host-associated > Invertebrates > Cnidaria > Coral | place: Petempiche,Puerto...
ACTGCAAAAAGCATTACATTATAATTTTTTGATTTTATCCAATTCCTTTCGGGTGTCCCTTTATGGGAGCTTAAAAACAAAGGAAAAGTCTAAATCTAAGCCTTCAAAGTGTCCGCGACCGGTTACGGGAATGTCCGCTTACCGTAATGGGTAACTTACAGAGTTTGTATGGAGGTTCAGACGGGTATTAAGGTTCAACTGGATGGTCGTATATAAGAGTTTCCACTTCATCCATGTCCCTTCCACCATCTGGATCAAGTTGCGCTTGATATATTATGTTCTATTTGGAAAAAAAAAATTTTTTTTCTGGATTCGGTAAATTTGATGTATAAGATTTCTGTCGTTAATCAGCCTAGTAGCTTTTCGGTAGGCTTCATAGAGCCCACAGAATGAGTAAGTCACTCCTTTTAAGAAAGCCATGTGCTTTACGAAGAATACACCAATTCAATAATTTAACGCTAAATAAGCAATAAGTTTCAGAGATAAAAGGACAATTTTGGTCGCACTAAAGCGACTTTTGAGTGGGCTTCGTTCAGGGGTCATGTATTTATAGATTTTCTTGTGCAGGCTGTAATGCCAGCTTGAAACTACGCGTACTTCCACGCGTGTCTGTGAACACCTAACTGCTGATAAGACTCACACATCGGTAAACGCTCTTAGTTGCGCGCATCATGGGTACTGAGGGCAAATTTACAAAGAAGCAAAGCTGTAAACATGATACGTTTTTCTTCATGTTTCCGTTCTGATTTCACATTTGGAGACGAAACATCACATAATGTAAATGGAGAAACCCCTTTTCTAGGTCTACCAGCGTTTTTTGAGCAGATCGAGTGATTGTTGTGGGCGTAGCAATTTTTTTTACGGTTAAAACCGAATAATTTGATCAAGTCTTAGTTACTCAAGCCACAAAAATAACATCTTTGATATTCTGATAAGTAGGCTAATGCCTAGCTCACTCGACTCAAAAACGCTAGTAAACGTAGAAAAGGGGTTTCTCTATTTACAGTAAAAGTTCCTTCTCGGATATGAAACTCAGGGCAGAAATAGGAAGAAAAACGTATCTTTTGCCGCTTTGTTTCTTTAGAATCTTGACCTTGTTACCCATGATGCAACTGAGAGCGTGAACTCGTCTATTCTGGGCCGTTTCAGTACCGTGACTCAAATTCCAGCCGAATGCTTTCATGATCATGTAGTTTATCAAGCCAGCTGTACATTCCAGCTCAAGATAAAAGGAGCTTTGCACATCCTGTGAGAAAACCCTTCCCTTAATCAGCAACTTGAACAAGTTAATTTAACCCTAAGCCTACCCTTGTAATCCCCATACTCAGCCATTCAGATTCATTTTGCATCTTCTGTAATATTTGCACTGAAGAACTGAGGTAGAACTTTCTGCCGAAACATGTTAGTAAATGTCCTTTAATTTCTGAAACTTGTTTTTGACTTTCCTGTGCTGCTCAGATTTTTAAATAAACAATCACCAGGTCCTGACAACAAGGCCTTGTGACACCTAGTTACGAAAGAAAGGTGAAGGCTCTTGACAATAAATCGTTATCACTGTACGTCACAAAACAAAACAAAAATACATCGGAAACTATTCTGTGGATAAAGTCAAAAAATTGTAATGTTATAGGAGAAAAGTAAAGAAAAAACTTCTCCAAGTTTTAGGTCCCTATGTGTATTCCCAAACTTCAGAGATTCGTCGAAATGTTTTGCTCAAATTTACAGACCCCACTGATGGAGCTGCCATAGTGTACCTCCGTGGCCGGAAAATAGTGTAAACATCTGAAACTTACTTTCGCTGTGAAGTCGATTGATTATCTGAACTTAACTGAACCACCAAACATTTACAGAAGCACTCTTGCTAATACTTAAACTCCTGAAAAGGCTAAACATCACTAGATAAGTGCATATTTTTCGACAAACGCGATCGAAGCTTTATGCAGCTTTATGTCACGCACCGCCATAACTCTATTTATTTTATTTGCGCAAGGTCATCATTGGTAGAACACCTCATACTACAGTGCAATCAGTCCTGAGCAGGAAGTCTCAGAAGCGTTTTCAGGCTTATCTAGAAGACCCCCTTTACCACCTGATAAGGCATGTCTGGTTTCCATGGTTTCGCATTGGTTTCCAAACAAAGCACGCTATTAAGCTGAAAAGTTGAAAACAGATATAAATTTAGGCTCGATTTCTGCCGCTTTCTCGAGTCCGGTCTACGTTCCTTCCCGAGAAGAGACGCGGGCTCCATCCCCGAACAGCGGCTGGTAATCGAGCCTGATATAAATTTAGATCCTCTTATGCCTGATGAGGATGAAAACTTTTGTGGCTCTTTAGTTTTGGATTTTGAAGGCCATAGTGACGGGAATTTTTTTCTTTAACATTGCTCTTTTGTGCCACATATGGTCTGCATGCTGGAGATAGGACTATTTGATCGCCTAGTATGACCCTAAGGGGTCCTAAGGTGGGACATTTGAAAGCCATTTTTGCCACGGGGATGGAAATGAGTGGTACTTTATAATCTAACGGCATGGCTTTGTTATTTCTTCTCCATCAAATCAACATTGTTTCATTGTTTACCTTGACAACGAAATAACACTTCCTATCTACTTTAACTATAAAATGACCACAGAGAATGACGCATTGTTTTTGAAGAACTTGATGACATTGTTTGGTAAAGGGATTGCCATCACCATAGTGACGTTTGGCATCCTGTTTACCTTGGCGAGGAAAAAGGTATAGTAATTTAAAATTAGTTACAGAAAGGTCAAGAGGGATAACATTTTCGGCGCTAGCACGAAAACCGGTCAAGCCGGTCAAACTGGAAAATTTGGCTTCCCAGGAATTGAGATCGTCTGTCCGTTCAGCCGAGACTTCGACTGTTTTTCGATTTCTGCCGTTCACGAATGCTACCAGGAGCCATAATCGGGGACGAAGAACATAAGTCTTGGGATCCGCGCGCACCTATGATATGGGACAATTTTTCTATTTTTACAACAAATTACGCCATCCTGACGATATCTATCTGCGCGGTCCCACGCACATGTCGTGGGTTCTCGCGTGGATGTTGTCACGTTGCGTGATCAAATGGTAACTCTCTTGCGGATTTTTTCACAGCGATGGCAGGGAATAAGGCCGGGACTAAGAACCAGGGCGCTTATATGTAGTTTTATGCTCTAAGCTAACGGAAAAGGTGAGTTTTTCAGGATCGAAAACAACACTTCAATTTCGCGCTGTGAATGAAAATAAGATCTGCTTGCGCTAGTTGTAAGCTTGCGTAATGCTTTTGCGTTTGTTCTGACTTAAAATATAGCAAGAAAACTCTCTACTCTGACATCGAGTTAATTTTTGAGTTTCTCAGACAATGCTTAATCATGACCAAAACCTGTTTTTGATGGTTTCTTATTGTTTCGGCTTGTTTGGCGAGTTTGCAAAAGTTTTAGAAAGGAACGTCTGACGCGTACAAGTAGTCATTTGCATAGTGTAGCGCGTGCACTTCAAGTCCGAGTCTCGCTTCAATTGTCAACAAATCCCCGCTGACAAAGATTTCTTTCGTTATCTTTTGTGCTGAGATGCTGCAACAAATTTTACGAACGCAAAAAGGCTACTAATATCATGTGTGTTTCTTCAACACAGGGAAATTTTACACTGCGACGATAAAATAGACATATCATTTTCAGCTTAGATTTTAATATGTTCTCAAATATTTATCAGTCTTGAACATATTTAAAAACTATAGCGACATTGTGTGAGTTCGATGCACGTTTTCACGCGAAAGTGCGGCGGAAGTACAATTTGTCGTGTTTACTCACTGTACTAAACACGCATCGGCGGGCGCTGTTATTATTCATCGACAACAGACAATTTACTGGATTTTTACACCAACAAAACTGAGCAGTATCTATGGACGTAAAGTTATTGGGCCTTGATGAAACATCAAGCGTTGTTACAATTCAGGCGAAACTCAAACTTGCAATTATTTTGTTTTACATTTCGGTCGCGATAGACTGGCGAATTCCTCGCAAGCGCGAGGCAAGAGGAGGGAAACTTTGAAGTCCTGAAACGCTACTATAGTTACTAAATATATCCAGCTAGTTTTTTGCTGTGTTATGGAAAAGCTGTTAATCTTCACCACATGCGAAATTTAGAGCGGAGTAATGTACAGCTCTTGAAAAAGAAGCAGCGGAACACAACTTGGACACTGATATATATATAAGCTTAAAGCGGGGCATACCTAAATTCGAGACTGGCTTAGTTCACTCAAACTGGAGCAGCTTACGACGAAATACTTAAGCAAAATTCCAACAAACATAAACGTGTTGAGTTGTGGGCCAAAAGCACACTGATAGCATGAACAATTTCGGGAATTTCGGACGCTATTTCCCCCGCGCGACATCCGCAAAAATTCTCGCAGCATGTACGCGCGTGTGCCGCAGGCGATGGCGCAATTTGTTCTAAAAATAGAAAAATTGTCCCATATCATAGGGACAGCCCAAATACTAGAATTGGCGCGCGCTTACAGTCTCCGTCCCCGATTATGGCTCCTGATGCTGCGTGTTTTCATTTTTGATGAAGCTTAACTTCTTAGAAGTTGTACAAGGCCGGCGATTTTTAGTTTTGATCTAATGATTGGGAATATTTCCGTCTCTGAATGGGCCGTGATGTTAAAACTCTAACCTGTTTACAGCATTGTATTGAGCTTCATTACCGTTGGGTGCCCCTGATTGTCGTTGATTAGTCGAGTTCTCTTGTTCTTCCATGCACATAACCACTATCTCTCTCTTAAAACCTTGTGATCTGTTCTCTATTTTAGTAAGAAAGCATGGCGTTCTTGATTCCGATTGGAAGGTAGAACATGGGATTGGCCTGACCGGCTGACCGGTCGACCGGCATGAAATTTAAGAAACAAAACCAAAATGGTGAAAAATAAAATTGCATCGTTCGCGACTATCGTAGCTTTGCGGACTCTTGTAACTTTACTCTGATAAAGCTAATTCGCATACTTTTAAAGTGAAAACACATGCAAGCCAAAAATTATGCCATTTTAGCCGCTATGATGCGAAAGCGAAGCTGTCTTGTCAAAACAGTTTCGTTCCGGTCACGGCGGGCTGGAGGGTGACCGAGATCTCAGTAACCAGGCCAGTCCGGCTTCTTATAATAGTACATTGAAATTAGGTTTTATACGAAGAAAAGAGTAGCTAGGCGAGGTCTCGTAAACCGAGCCAGCCCGGTTGACCGAGCTCATATGAAGAGGCCCTTAGAAAGGATGAAGATTGTGCAGTTTGCGTAAGTTGAAAAATGTTCCACGAGATACAGTTACCTCCTCGCCAGACATTTGCAAACCTCTGGGATTGTCATTTATGTAATCGTTCCCGGCAGTGTTCTTCGGCTACAGATCTACGACTACATTATAAAACGGAGCTGTAGACGAACGTCTTCTCACATATATTTAGTAATGTCAACTAGTCCTTGCTTAAAATACTCTACAGTTCTTATTAGGTGTTGGTGCCATGAAGACGAGAAAACGACAGGAATGGGGAAGATAGGATAAAGGGACCAAAACGAAAGTGCCGAACAAAGCGGAAGTAGAGCAAGAGTTTCCGGACAGGCGGTTCGTTCCACTCCACCTGATATATTCTTCTCGTGCTTGCGCAACTAGACAAGTTCTATTCAGGTTACTATACATCACACGCTATAACCACTAAGTACAGAAGCTACATAGATCGATTTCGTTATTGACAGGCGGTTGGAAACAACGGACAAGGAAAAAGATAAAAAGTGCTTTGGAAGCCTTTTTTGAGCGACGAGGAGGGTTAAGTAATTACACGACTGAATTTGCGTCAAAGCGCCGGACTACTCTAAATTAAAGACACTTGAGAAATTTCTGCCAAAGGTTAAGTACCGCGTTGACGGAATGTTGTTTCAACTGCAGGGGAATCTCCAATTAAACTCTTCCCCCGCCAAGGGTTACTATGAGTATTCGGTATTGAATAGTGAAATTAATGCGTCTTTTAAATTTATGGAAGCGTTAACTAAATTTATATTATTTTGACCCCAAGATTTGAATCTTATCGAGGCGAGTATGCATCTCAAAATCTGTTCAACAACTGTCTGTGTATCTCAATAAATCGATGTTTTATAAGGTTACTTGACCGTCTTCTCAGAGGGATTGTTGCAAATATATCGACTGACCTGGCTGTGTTGTGTTGCGCTCTCTCTGTATTCTAGACATGATTGTCCTTGTAGTTTTCACAAAAATGTCTCTTTTTTATGTCATTTTCGTTAACTTCCTTCATCAGAGAGAATTACATTTGTTTTCGACGATCATGTTCCGCTTCCATTCGCGGTGTTGTAAAATTGGTGAAAATTTAAGAATGTGCTAAGAAAATACTGAGCGAGGACTGCCCTGAGACACCCTCATCATTCTTTATGTAATTTGATAGAAAATTAAGTAAAACAACGCTTAAATCACATAATGAACTTGTTTCATACTATTGAATGGTATGCTAAATATGCATCTCGCAGTAACTGTATCATCTTTCTGTAGAGATCTCCGACAAAACGACAAACTGGTACAGCTCAGTTCGTATATCAGGAACGCAGCACACTGTAGTTCACATTAATGAACTAGGCAAACATATGATCGTGCACTTTGCAATCTAATGCAAAGCACGTTGTAATCTAAGAACACCTTACATTTAAGAATATTTACAGCTTTAAGGTGGGCAAAATAATTCGAATATTTAATCTGATCACGAAAAAAAATTCATTCTTACAAAATAAGGGTGCAATTTAAGTCAACGCTATTTAAAGAACACTGATAAGTGCAAGCGACGACTTCCTATGGTTAACATTATTATTATTATCTGCATGAACGTTCGTTTAAAAATAAGTCCTGAGAACATGATGCAACAAATAAAGATTTTCACGACAACTTGTTTAGAAACAGCAAGCAAAGTAGCTTAAAATGACAGGTCTGTCAACGTACGGTAGTACGTGCTGGCTCAAAAATAAACCGGTAATGCCTCTTTAAACATGTGTCGTCTTTATTTTTTAGAGTTATCCCAGCTTTGGACGATTGAACGGACTGAACGGCCCATCGGTTTGACTGTCTGAACTCAAGGAAATAAAAACTGCTCTTAGATGGAAATTCTACTACCTTGGTCAGGGTTGTTTGTCTGTGAAAATGTTGCAAAAATAGGGTTTTTAAATTTTTCATCCCTTTTAGCTTTCCTTCCTTTCGACCTCTCCCCTCATGAATTTCACCTCACCCTCCCCCCGCCCTCATCTCTGTTCAAGCTAACGATCTGTCTAGAGCTCGGCCTGGATCTATCAAATAGTTAAGTCAAATCTACTCAAGATTTTTCAAAGCATGATGAACGTATTCAGAATTTGCGTGAATTTTGTATTTGTTTCGTCACTTTGCAGGGAGAGTTTCTGTTGATTTTCAGGTTTTTCCTGCAGCCGGTAACTTCTGTCAACTTCAAAATCTGCAAAACATTAGCAATAACAAATACGCGATTGCAATCTTGATTTATTTTTAATCCTGGATTAGCCTTGACTTACAAGCTTGTCCTGGGGATTGTTTTGATTATGAAAGACCAATCTACACATAACAGGCTTGTTACAGATTGAGTTCGAGTAGTCTTTAATTAGCCTGCGTAGCTGGCGGGATTTCGTGGGAGAGTGCTTTTGTTTGAACGCGAACGGCGAAACCCCCAGGGGACAAATATCGCTCGCTCGCGAGTCCCGCCAGCTGCGCAAGCCATCGAGAGGAAGTTGTGTTTCTGGGGAAGCCCTAATTTCCACTCCGAACGGTTTTCGTGCCCAGAACAGAACACGTCATTTCATTGGAATTTTCCGTATTTCACATTTGACCTTACTTCATTTCGCAACAAGGTTAAGTTAAAGGGATGTTGATGGACTCTACACTTGCTATTGGTTATGGGAATCCCCTGTAAGCGTTTATAATCTATCAGGGTTGTCTGCAAGGCATCAAAAAATGCCGCATTCTTTGCGCCAATTTATAACAGAAAATGTCATTGGCTGAAAAATATCACGTTGAGCTCCAATGAACGGGAAGTTAAATTAGTTGTCAAGGTAAACAAGGAAAATATGTCTATTTGGTAGGGGAGAAAAAACATTCCAGGCTGTAATATTGTAGCCTATGAATGCGGGTTGATACATTAAATTTGGGCGCTCTATTTTCGTACAGAACCCGATTTTCTAAAAATGGCTTACTCTATGGTCTCTATAAAAGCCTTGCTCAAGTCAGGCTTGTTACCGAGTTTTTGCAGAAATCTTCAACACTTAACGTGAAAGAATCAGCAACAGAGTGCAGTATTTTACAAACTGAAAATGTTTATTCATTTGAAGGTATGTCCTGTTTCTTTCTTTAACATCTCATTTTTAACTGTTATGGTACATCAAAGCCGTTGTAAACTGATTTATTAAATTCTTTCAACTGTGTTAATTTACGAGCACATTTAGTGAGGAAGATAAAGTCGGGAAGCCACAAACAGACCAGTTTTTAAAATCATGTCATAATTTTTGTCGCATAGTTTGACTGATGAGGAAAAGTTCACGTTGTACGTTATCCACTACAAATTTCACAAGACTTTCGCAGCTTCAACGTTTTAATTTCCAGCGTTGCTCATATCTCTGTTAGAAGAACACAACGTACGTGCAGTTAGTCAATTAGCGATCGAGCGTTGCTAAGAAAACATCTTTCTGTTTATTCGTTGATATATTTCACTGAATTGTTTTTCATTTAGTGCAAAGACTCGAAGCTGAACTAAGTTCACTCTGACAAGACTAATAATCTTGCTTTAGAGAAACAAAGTTTTGTTTTGCTGTTCGTTTTAGAAGATTTTCTCGTACGCTTTTGCAACCAGGATGAATGTCCGATGGTTGCTTCGCTAGTCCCGTAGCTATCGTTCCTGACCCTACAGCTCAACAAAGTTCAATCTTTGAATTCTCTGTTTGTAATGCCTCTAGAAATGCCATTTATTTTCTCGGTTGAAAATTTGTTCACGATCTTAGGGAATTTTGGCCGTTATGTGACCATTTGTTATGCACGTTACGTATTTCATATCATGGATTGTAGCCATTTAGTTTATAGTGAAAGCTTTCCGCAATTGGAAACACATGAATTCCAATTTTGTATTTTCAACGAAGAATCAAAGGACGTATATCGAACGAGAAAAACTATGACAAACGTTGTGAGTTGTTTAGTCCTAAATGTACAAAAATTATAGCCAATGTTAAGCTTACAATATTCATGAATTTAAGTCTAATTTTAGACTTCTACCCTGAGCTTTATACCTGCTCGGGTTCACAAACTGCTCACAGTAAGGGTTAAGGAACTGGCAAAACACGGACCACAGTCAAAAAAGACTGGTACTTCACGAACCTAGAAGGGGTAGGGGAGAGCAAACACATCATACAGTTTGCAGCTAGCCCTCCAAGTCAGTGAGCTGCATAATTGTATCATGTACCAGTGGCACCTCGATATAACGAAGGGCCAAGGGACTGGCAAAATATGTTTGCTACAAAGAGTTTTCGTTATATCATGGCTTTTTTTCCATATATTTTATTATTACTGGGGCGAAGAATATCGTTCGTTATACCGAGGACTTCGTTACCTAGAGGTTAGTAAAATCGAGTTTTATGCTTATGCTTGGTTGTCTTATAAGGATCTTTCTTTTCCTTTAACAGTGGTTGGTTACAATCATGGCCCTTCATGTACTCCTGACGCAATTCAAAATCGCCAAACCATATCCAGCTGCCAGCAGCGATCCTCAAGAATTTCTTCATGCTGAGCAATGGCTCAGATCAAAGAATGCGACGCGTCATGATGCCAAATATGACGTCAACAACTCCAGCAACCTGCTGCTGTCCTTGTTTGAGCATGCACATATTAGAACAGCGCGCCAAGTCAGTTCAGGATGCTTAAAGAGCAAATCTGTGCGACAGTGCGGCAACGATTTGATTTTGACGGTGGAGTGCAAAAAGCGAAGCAAAACTTGCATTAGATTTCGAAATAACGCGAGATGCGTTACAGAAACGAGTTATTTCCCCGCTTGTGGAAAAGTGTTCAACACAAATTGTTTATGTCGAGGACAGAGTGGATAAACAACCCCTTGCCAGCAAAGATTTTTATGTGAAGGCAACAGAGAAACTTTTTAAATTGATCATGGAAAAACGGACCGCGTTACAGAGGACACTGAAGTAATATAGAGAAACAGTGTAGAAATGTTACTATTTTAATTTAAATATACATGTTGTATTGTAGGACATGTTGGTGGGGTGGCTTTGAAAGTATTATCTACTCATACGTACCCTGCAAGCAGAGGTCGCTTTCGAAAGTTACCTTGCCAAGTAACGTATACATCATTTCAGAATGTATGGTTTTCGCTGAAAACATCAAGTAACGACTCCTACTTTTATAGTTGTTATATAACTTGTTTTGAGATGAGTTAAATAAATTTTAATATTTACTACTGTGATGTTAGTTGCTGTTGTATGGGCATCTGAATTTTTCACGTGCTTTCCTGCTATTTTGAAAGGCGTTGACGGACGTCCCATGAATACAATACAATATTTACGCTAGAATTCGAAAGCCAATATTTAAACTTGATCGAGATGTATTTCTTAGTGACATATTCCTTGAAGAAATGCTGAAAACGCATTTTCAGTCTGGCCTCCAGATTTCAAAATTCTCTAATTAAAAGAAAACTCCATTTTCTGACACGGCTGCTACGCTAAGTCGCTCTCTATCAGCTTCCCATTTGATTTCTTTGTTTTCCTCTTCTTAATTCCGCTTTTGTTTTCTGCGAATGCTAAGACGGTCTTAAACTACGTAGCTTATTGGAAGCTTGACAACTATATCCGATTGTAGATCCTATGTTTACATTAACGC
>Ga0126338_10003580_pt1:5000-10918 | contig 10918 bp, 4 predicted proteins | sample OrbCmetagenome_2_FD_92529 | JGI IMG/M metagenome (GOLD analysis project Ga0126338, IMG submission 92529) | Coral microbial communities from Petempiche,Puerto Morelos, Mexico - Orbicella C C metagenome | ecosystem: Host-associated > Invertebrates > Cnidaria > Coral | place...
CGTTAAAGCGATATGGCTTTTTTACTTGCTTTAACGTCCAGCCTTCTTTCAATCCTTCTGTTGTTTTAGTCGTGCTGACGCAAAAGCTTGTTAAAGCTGGCATCTTACCCACTCCCTCCAAAACTCTTGCTGCATACTGTTTTTTGGCCTGGTCAAGCATCGTTCTTCTTTCGACGGATTTTGTGCATTTCTCGAATGATGAATGCCTTTCCAATGCTGCATGCCGCTGAAATGTACGGCTGCAGCCGTCTTGTGGGCAGCTGTATATTGCCTTTGTCACTGCTTCTTGGTCGTCACGAGTCTCCTTGACCTCAACAAGGTTTTCTTTACTTGTTTTCTTTACTTGTTCCTACAGTGAAACTTCCCTGATTGCACGACTGTAATATGTGCACAAACGTCTGTGTTTGGAGCTGCCCATTGACGCGCCTTACTACCACGCTGATGTGCCATGATATCCCGCGCTTATCAAACCAGTCGCTTTGTGTCTCCCTGTAGCCAAATGCCTTAATTTATTACTGGTCAACAAGTTGTGGTGATTTTTGACATTTCTGATTACTAGACATTTAGCTGTAGTATGATCTGTATATTTTCCTTACGTTTGGCTTTAAGCAATTATAACTGAAGAATTAGCTCAGTGATCCCCATTATTTATTGATTAATGATCAGCAGGTAGAGATACAAATTTTCACAAAGCTGAACTTCACAATATTATTATAGAAACTATCATTACAACAGTAAGTGGTAATTATTTTGAGTTACCCCACCTCTCTATATACCAGTTACAACTGATGGAATGTGCATGGAAGGCCAATTCAGGACAAGGTAAAGAATGGCAACTGTGCTCTTTAGTAATGTAAAACCCAATAATAAATTTTAACATTAAGAGCTCTACAGCTATTTGAAAAGAATCAATACTCATACACGAAATCGTGCTGTTTCTTAACTTTTCATTTTTATTTTATTATAATTAGCTTTGTCTGACTGAGGCTCAGATTCAGACCGTTCTACTATTGGTAAGTCTTTTTTTTAAATAAATATGGTTATTATTAAATGTATATTTTAGTACACAAACTAACATACATTATAGAAATGGCTTGACCTAATATGGTGAAATTACGTTTTAAGTGAAATAATGAATTTTCGAAAACAACAGAAGCAGAGCATTGTCGAAGAGCATTTACATCAGTGTTTCAGAACTACAAATGTTGCTAATTAGTATGATGTAGTAACCAATGCCTTTCTTTTTCAGGTCTTCAGCGCTTCACGAAAACTTTTTGGGAAAACACACCTGTTGTAAAGGTCGACAGACTCCCCTTTGATATAAACGGAAAATGTGTCTGCCAAGTCCCTTATCAGAAGGACAAGAGGATGAAGGCCGCTGTTGACGGGCGTCCTTGGGATAGGGACATGTCAATCAAGTGGAAAGGAGCGGAAAAGGTCTCAGTGCGCGCGCAGCAATGTAAAGGATCTTACAAGTGTGAGAATCCAAAATGTGCTTTCAAGCAGCAACATGGGAAAGCCAATACCATCCAGTTTGAGAAAAATAGAGACAGCAACGTGGTCTGTAAAGGTTGTGGAAGATGCTCCGTCTTTGTTTTTTGTTTAGCTTGAAAGTATATGGAGTTTCTGCCCCACCTTTTAGAGGTTCGAGTTTTCCACGCTGGGACGCACACTTGCTAAGCGAAATTAAAAATACATTTTGTAACGTTTCGCTAATTACACTGGAGTATGTTCACTATGTATGATTCGTGTTAACTGTAAAGTATTTTAGGCGTGAATCCCTAAGGGGCTAGAAGGCTATTTAAGAATTTGTAAGTTATGCAAGAGCCTCTCGAAGGCATCTCTTCAACTTTGCGTTTGCTGTTATGCCGTCGGATACCGAACGAGCGAGCGTTCCCGCTTCGATCGCGCAATCCTTCACTGAGGGAGATCCGGTTCATAACTGACTGCTTCACGAACATTGGCTCGACGTTATCCAACGCCAAGACTTAAATTGGACGTTGTTTTCTCATCCTTTGGATGTTACGTTTGATCAGAAGTTCGCTGCATTCAAACGCGGTCTCAACGAGAAACAAGCTGCCACTAAGTCTCAAATGTAGAAGCTGAAAACGGCGTCCAAGTCCTCGAGTTCTTTTAACTCTACAGTACAATAGAGTTCAGCAACTCTCTGCTGGATGCAACAGACGGGACCATCAAGACCATCTCAAAAGGAAACATTTTAGCAGCCAAGTTATTTCGTTCCGCGGACAAGGACCCCGCTATTTGGGCAGCAGTGGAAGAGTACGAGTCGGACGAACTCGCCGAAGATTCCGCAGAAGAGAAAAAGCTCTGATCAGCCGAAAGACGAGCGCTTGCTAAGATCCGGGAGAAAAAGCGGAAAAATGCGTCAGCTGGCCAGCTCTACAGCTACCTGCTCTACATCTAGTGATGCTCCATCTACTCATGGTCTGTCCACTGGCAATTATTTTTCTTCTAATCAGCCTTTTTGATTTTTTCGCATGCAGTCCTTTCGTGGACGTCAGCCTCAACTAGCAGACAAGTGTTTCAGCTGCGGCCAAAGAGGCTACTGAGCAAATCCATCTTCCTGCCCAAGCCCTTTCAGAGGAACCGCTGCAGCCCCTCCAAGCAGTAAAAATACATCCTAATGGCAAATACTAAGCTGCATTGAAGAGAATAGGACAAGATGGGTATATAAATTATTCAATTTAATCAAATGATTGGGAGACTTTGAGCCAGTTGAACTTATTGATAATTTTGTTGAACCATGTGATTCAAGGTTTTTTGGAAGTCTTCAAACGACAATTTACTCTAAGGGGCTGAAAAATATCTGTAGCTGTTCATTCATCGTTCGCGTACATTTTTGATATGTCAATTGTGTCCATCATTTTTTACGTTGTCATAGCAACCGCAAACTTCATACAGGTTTGGAGAAAAATCAACTTTTTCGACATAATTTTGTATTTTTTTTTTCAGCTTTGTTCATCATTTTCCTGAATTTCACCAATTGTACATTTCAAAAGCATTCTGGCTTCATAAGCATTCTAGATTATTTTTTGACCTTTTAAGAAAATAGTAAAATCCAAGATGGCGGATCCAAGATGACGGGTCAAGTGACGTCATGCGACGTTACAGCCAAAAAATATGTCATCATTTTATAGAGCAAGCTCAGGGCTTTCTATTAAACGAACGTAAATTTATTTTTTGTGCCTTAATAGAACGGAAACCCAAGAAGGGGGTTTCATCCCCCTTGTACCACGATGGGGGTATTAGTCCGAGGGTTAACAATTGTACCAGCCCTGATGAATGAATGAATGAATGAATAAAAGACTGATTAAGGCAACCTCAAGGTTAATGTAGCTTTTTGAAATCATATAGAAGCTTCTTGCTTTATTCGCGATACTGTTTTTGATGGGTATTAGATTCTCTTTATTTACACTCTACCCTCAGCTCAGTTTTCTAATAATCGCTCAGCTATCCAGTCCAGTACAGTGATTTGTCGAGTAAGCTATTTCTGATCTTCTGGCCACAGGTTCATTGGTCGACTGCGCGTGTGCTCTGCTGTTGTTAACCCGTTGTCAGTTTCCATACAGTTGGAGTTCTGGAAGAATAATGTTCCTTATCTCAATTCCAGTGTTTTGCACACGTTGCCTGCAGACTATCTGGTATTGTATATTCGGCTGTTAGCACTATTGGATTTGCTGCTTTTATTGCCATTGGTGACATGCCTGTTTCGCACAAAAACTGCGATTCTATGCGAAACTGCGAAACAGATGGAGTTCCACGTGGAGAGAACTACACTGTGTTTTGCTTTGAAAAGTTTGCACATCTTCTTTCAGGGTGCTTTGTTAAGTGGTTTACTCAGAACCAAGCTGTCTCTTTGATCGTCCATTCTGGTAGTATGAAACAGTGTTCGCTTCAACTCGCGGGTGATATATTTAATACCGCCAAAGAAAGTAATATCAAAATCGAGGCTGAGTTGATACCTCGTTCATTTAGCGAGAAAGCTCTTTACTTAAACAAGATCGTCGATTGATGACTAGTCAGTTAAAGATAGCTATTTTCATGAAGTAACCTCTTATTGGGGTCCCTGTTCATTTGATTACTCTCCCAGTTAAAAAAAACAGTCAAGTTTTCCCAATTTCTATTCAAAGATTCCCTAGCATTTAGATGGGTAGGAGAAACCTGTTGGCTGGTGCCACCTGTTTCGTTAGTTGAAAATGTCATACGCCATCTATGTTTTTGTCAATAGAACCTGTCTATGGAGAAGTCATGCCACGTGGCCACGATTACGCTGTTTTAGGCCGTTGGGCCATGTCATCTTTGTGCGGGACTGCCCGTTTATCATGTGTTGATCTTAGGTGATTACACTGTTTTAGGCCGTTAGGCCATGTCATTTTTGTGCGGGACTGCCCATTTATCATGTGTTGATCTTAAGTGATTACACTATTTTAGGCCGTTGGGCCATGCCTTTTTTGTGCAGGACTGCCCGTATATAGTGTGCTGAATGCAAGATTTAGGCCTCTGGGCCTTCCTTTTGTTCTGATCTGCGTGCTGTTGGATTTTTTCTATTTGTTCTCACATTTTTTTTTGTTATCTTTCAAGTCTACAAAGTGGATGTGTGTTTACTTCAAAGCTAAGGTTGCCCACTCAAGAGATTCAGACGGCATCGCAAGTTAACGGAAGGTCTTCCCTTGCGTGCCTCTAAAGGAAAGCCCCCTTCAACAACAGAGCGTTATTCAAGTGCCTTTCAAACACTTGGAAAGTGGTCTTCGCGCTTTCAGGAAGTCGCTTGTTTTCCATCTGATGAGATGTCATCTGCTCCTTATTTGGAGTATTTTGCTGCAGCAGAGTTCCCTCTACTCCACACTTGAATCTGCCTGTTATGGCATAAATTGCGCATACCTTCGGTATGGCTTTCCGAGTTGTGATTTGACTTGTGATAGAAATGTTCTCCGCGAGGCGGCTAAAATTGAGCTTTCAAAACCTGTTTCGATAAAAAGGGGGCGCTGTTACTCCCGTGATGATTTTGAGGATATATAATAGGTTTGCGGGCTTCAAGGCTAATCTCTCTAATCTTCGCTTACCTGCAATTTGCCTGACTGCCTAGTCAGCTTTTTTCCACGACGAGTTAGCTAGCCTTCGTTTTTGTGACGTTAGATTTTGCGATACATTTGTCAGGAGTTATATATGTAAGAGCAAATGTTTAAAGGGATGGCGCCCATGTACGTATTGTCGGCACAATCAGATTCTGTGTCTTGTCCTTGTTATATACTTTACTTATATGCTTGTGCCTATTTAGACCTGTCTTCTTCGTTGCCGTTTCTTCGCCCTTTGCAATTTCTTAAAGCTACTTCTACTCATAGTTTTCATTGAACGGGTCTGAAATACACTAGGACTAGGGAAATGGTTATGAATCTATTATATGTAATTTTTAGTTTTAATTTTATGAATTTATTTTCTTCGGAGATATTAGCATATTTTGCTCTCAAATGATTCGTAGTAAAATAAAGGAACTAGGATAACTTAAACACTTGTTTGATCTACACAGCTTAAGAGCAGGGGCCGCTACGGAAAAGGCGTCAGCACTCGACACTTTAATCATCACTGTAGACTGAAGACTGATCGAGCCAAGCACGGCTATATTACGATAAGTTAGAAACTTTACTTTCAGTGACTAGCAGTTTGCACACTTAGATTCCATTGTTCTCTTTCTTTATTTTCGAAAGCGGGCATCAATAAACGAGATGCCCGCTCCTGATGCTGTGTTTGTTTTTATTAAGATTAGTTACAAAATGTTTTATAATCGTTTCAGGGTGATTAGAGTATAAATATATTTTGTAACGTTTCGCTAATTACACTGGAGTATGTTCACTATGTATGATTCGTGTTAACTGTAGAAGTATTTTAGGCGTGAATCC
>Ga0126338_10003582_pt1 | contig 10916 bp, 7 predicted proteins | sample OrbCmetagenome_2_FD_92529 | JGI IMG/M metagenome (GOLD analysis project Ga0126338, IMG submission 92529) | Coral microbial communities from Petempiche,Puerto Morelos, Mexico - Orbicella C C metagenome | ecosystem: Host-associated > Invertebrates > Cnidaria > Coral | place: Petempiche,Puerto...
ATCTGTAGTCATGTTGCAATGGTAATGTTATATCATGTCTACAGTATTAAACTGTGTGCTAGTCCTGTCAGTACTTTCTAGTAGTGTTTGACACAAACCTGGAGTGCACTTTGCAGTCTGCAGACAGGTACTATATCATCTGCTTGTTCTTCTGCATAACAATCCAGTGTATGAATGTCCTTCAGTGTCCGTGGGAATGGTGTTTTGTCATTTTCCATCCAAAAAACATCCTGAGTTAAATCTTCTAGCCAGTCTTTTGAACTTGTGGCTTTTCTATTTGTCATCAATGCACTTTCACAACACCTGAGTTTGGCCTTTGGGCCTGTAATATCTGGCATTACTTCGGTAGTAGGGAGTGGTGTGCCTTTCTCGACCTGTTCCATAAAGCATGGTCGTTCTTGTACAATAGCTGAAGATCTTTGTTCTCTCACTTCCTGCACCTCTGACAGAAGAAGTGATCTGGCACAAGTGCCTGGGTCTACTGCATCTTTTGCTTCATGATCAAACCGACAGTTTTCTTGACTGGATGAATCTTCATAAAAAGATATATCTCCTGCAGCCAGATCATCAAAATAGTCCTCAGCTCCACCTGCCCCACTGTTGGGCTCGTCATTCTGAAATGCCTGTCAAGAAACACGATAGCCAAAAAGGACATTACTAAATTTAAGCTTATCTGTTGCCATAGTTATCTTTTGAACTTTGGCTGTATTACTCTGAGGAAATAGATTAATAAATGATTGCACAAACAAGATCTATAAATTAAATTAAATTAAATAAGCAATTTATTAAAGGACTAATTCGTACAGCATTATTTAGATCATTCGAGCTGACATTTGTTGGAAAGTATTTCTGTAATGTATGACTGGTAATAAGAAAATATTTGTGTTTGGTTTGGATCAACAATTGTCGAAAGATTAGCAATTATGTGCAATTTGTCCATACATATACATTCACTGTAATAAAAAATAGCGTTCACATAAATGTTTAATCATGCTTAAACTTAATCTTACCTCGATAATCGTTTTTTCCTTTGCTTCACTTACCGAGACATTTACACCAGGGGCGATCTGTGGTCGTAATAAAATAAAGCCACACGAGGAAAAAAATGAAACCACAAGAAAAAATGTTGAAAATCAAAGAATTAAACAACTGAAGCATACTTGGCTTTCGCCATCAACACATTGTTTTACATTCAGTTTGGAAGTCGCAATATTCCACAATCTCTTCTTTAGGGCTTTGTAAAATTCATTCTCATCTTTCACCTACAAATGTAGCAAGAACGGAGTTGTTGGAAAGCAGGTAGAAAGTGTTTCGACGAATTTCAGTAATATACCTTACCAGAAGCATATCACCTAGCTGATATGCTTCTGATCTTACCTAACGTTAGCTATAAAGAGCTTTTTCAGCCTAATAACAGTGAGTTTATCGTCATGATGGTCACGCATAATATTCAAGTTTTTCTCTCATTTCTACTGATTTGTTAACTGTCAGCCTACCTTGACTAGTTTAAGGCATTCTGCTTTAAAATTCTCGTTGTTGCTGAGACTAACCACCGTTTTAATGGCACTTGCAATATTTGGAATTGCCTTTCTCACCAAGCCGTGTTTCTGGTAAGTAATAAACGAAATGCTTCAAATAAGCTTGATCTGAAACTTCAACGAAACGTTTTGTTACTGGTCATGTTCTTACCTTTTCTTGCCGCTCTACAGTTTCAGTTAATTGTTTTGGTTTGTCACGATCTGATTTGTTATTAGACATTTTACACTCTCTCAGAGGTTTCTCGCCGGACCCGCCAGTTCAATGTGCGCAGAGTTTGTCCGCAGTATTTTTGGCGGGAATTTACGTCTTACGCAGGGCTCTTATATGTAGCCCGGCCTTTTTCCGCCCTGTCTTACGCGCAGATTCGGTTGGATATAGATTTATCCAAGCTTAAAAGCGGAGTTCCTGATTGCAATAACTACTTACTTATTCTCACTAAATTTAGCGATTCGTGAAATTTAATACTCGCGAAATATAGGACATGCGAAGATTAAAATCGCGAAATTTAATACCCATATAATATCAATGATGAAATTCAAGCTGTTGTTTTATGACTGTTATTCCAACATGTCTCGGCTTCATGTTTTTTTTTGATTTTGTCCATCAGTTTTCTTCCGCTCTATCACTCTCGCTGTCAGAACTGTCCTCTGGCGGTAAGTTCTTCAAAAGCTCGCTTGTGCAGTCGTCAAACAGAACATGATAAGAAAAAAGTTTATCAGAGTCCCGGGGCCGGGATCAGAGTGTAAATATAGATGTATACCTATTGTGGAATATCGTGTGTACCTTATGCTTTGTTATGTTTGCTATTGTTTACGGTGACGATCATGTTAATTATGTTGTTACAGTTCTCAGGTCAAAGCTACATATTAAAGAATAGAAAAAAATCGCCAAATTTAATACGTTCCAATTCTAATTTCCTCTCAAAATCGCGAAATTTAGTACCCGGAAATATGGCGCTTGACCTTTCGCGAAATTTAGTGAGAATAAGGTAACCATAAAGAAAAGAGAGGATTTGTTTTCCTAGGATTAGAAACTCAAAAAAATGATAAAAAAGCAGATAATTGTTCAGCGTGTGGTTTCGCCTTTTTTTTCGAGTTAAATTTTAACAAACTGACGAGACGATTGTGCAAGGAGTATGTCGGAAGAGAAGTCAATAACGCGCCAGAGGTGAGTTTAACCCCCGGGTTTAACCACGTCTGGTTACAAACCAAATATTTTCAAAATAGTAGTATTAAAACGCCACGCATTTGCTATGAGCGCTCCCAATGCATGGTTGGACACATAAAATCCTCAACTGGTATATTGATATAGACATATCCTCTTTTATCAAATTTTATTCACGTTTTGAAGGATAGCCCTTGAGGGGTAGAGATCAACTCACACTGAAGCAGAATTATGCTAGGACTTATGCTTTTAAGTATGACTTTTTTTACATGTAATAGGATTGATGATGACATGTGGAGTGTGTTGCCACTATCAGTTCGTTAGGCTTCAAGTATTTCTGGTTTTAAAAACGGAGTAAGGGACTACTTAACTTCAAGAAATGTTTGATTTAGCTGTTGGATGCTTTTATTTCATCACGTGGTCTGCTTTGCATGGGGATTAACATTTCTTGCCGACCATCCTTGTGGCATTTTTTCTTTTAATTGCATAGTATTTTATCTGGTCTTTGTGTTATCACTGGCCATTAAATTGTGATAAATAAAAATTTATATGGGTTGATGACATATTGGTCTATTTACAAAGTTTGATGTCACAGCAAGTTTGTGATTGTTTCTTCAAGTTTGGGATGTATTTACTTCTCCCTCCATGCCAGACCCTTCAGTGAAACTAAACAGGATTATATTTCAAAATACAGAGCACAGTACTAGAGCATTCGGAAAATTTTCAATGGCTCAATGATTTAGTCGTTCTCCGACGGTACGGGATGAAAGGCTCATTCATTCTACGTTTAGCCGCGAAATCGGTGTTGGCGCATATCGAGTGCCTCATAAACCGTTCAGCCCCAGGCCGCCCAGTTAAAATCAAGTTTGACTTAATCATGTATTCTTTGCGACTCGGGTGATATCCACCCGTTTCCAAGTCAGTCTCCAAGACTGAATTAGCAAAATTAACCAGAAATTGGATTCAGCCTGTTTGAAGAGCATAGCAGTCTTTATTCACAATCCACAGGGAATAACTTAGAAGCGGGTACTGTTAAAATACATCATAAAATAAAAAGTCTTAAAAATGTCAGAAACATGTTACTTGTCTACCCACCGCGAAATACCAACACAAGAAAGCTACAAATCAATTCTATTTGTGACCATAAGTGTATGAATATAAAAGGATACGTTAAAACTACTTTGTCCATTCACTCACGAACTTATTTATCAGAATTATAGCCGTCGCTTTACTCTTACATGAATCTATGAATTAAATAGTAGCACCTCTTTTGAAGACGCTTGCGTGACTTGCACTTGTGTTACTTAACGAGGCTTTAGAGATATCACAATTAACTGTAATAGCATGATGTAGCATGTTCACATGATGTCCATTATTTGTCACATTTAGCTTCTATACATATCAAAACCTGCTTTGTTTGTTTGTTAACCTAAAAGATAGTTACAAAGAGTCAAATCTAAGACCAGAAAGACCACAAAAGTTACCGAGTAACTGCGCTTGGAAAAGAAAACTGACGGAGCACATTAAATACATGTACAGTGAAGACCTCTCGTACAGTCAGAAAAAGGCTCGGATTACAACACAAAATCGCGACTAAATTCAAATAATGATGATGTTAGTTTCTTTTCATATATATGTTACTAGAGAGACGGAAAAATATGCCTTTTTAACGTATTGACACAGCAATTTAATTCCATCGATTTCTGCAATACCTTAAAAAAGTTTAAATATTTATTTACTTCTTCATCCCCCAAAAGCGTTTTTCGGAAACAAGCCGACAGGGATGTTTAAGTATAAAATATGGAGCACCAAAGGCCTTCATTAAATATATATATCTACCTTGAGCGATAATTTGTTTCTAAACTGACAAACATTCAAACGGGTTACTAATACACAAAGTAAAAGCAATTAAAGAAGAGAGATTGATCTTTGCCACTCCTGTATTGCGCGGTCCAATAGACGTGACATGCCTACTACTGCGTGACTTAGGTGAAGTCACGAGACTTCACTTTTTAAACTTTCACAAAACATGAGCTGCATGTGAAAAAATAAGTAACGTCAACTTTTGCAATAGAGCGGTTTTCAATTAAATGTCGAATGTAATCAGACCATTATTTAGGTTAAGTAATTGCCTGACTACTTCCGGCACTCGATCTCAAACTGCTCTGTTGGCCGAGTAGTCTAACTGGTAGGTGGCTTGGTTTTGGTTTTACAACTCGATTGAATAAAGCTCTACTACTGGGTTATGGGACATTCACAATTTCAGGAGTGACGTATCATCAAACCCCTTGCATGGGATGATGCAAAATATCTATATACCTAATGACTTAAAACACAGCGAGTTTATCTTCTCTTAGAGACGCGATCAAGGACAAGGAAGAGCTCCTTCGTATTAGACCCAAGTGAGATATTTCAGTCTCTCAGGCTCTCATCATAATTACATTTACACATAAAACAATGCTGGTGATAACCAATTTTCAACATCATCTTGATACTGTACAATAATTATTTGAAATCCACATTAAATAACAGGCCAAATTCAGGTCCCCAGTTTTCCTGATGGTAATTTTAAGAGCCACACAAGCCATCTTTATTGATAAATTAGTTTTGGGGAAGTGATGTGAAATAGAAATACTTTCCACTCTAGTCTATGTTATTGCATAGACCTGTAAAGCTTCAACATTGAGGAAAGCATTTTCTTGAAATTTTCTTACAAAAGATATATTTGATAACTCTTTCAAAAACGCTTACAAAGACTACTCATTCACAAGTAGTTCTCTTTGCATCTTTGCACAAGCCACTTAAGAGCAAGGTTTTACTCCTCTACAAAGGGCACTGAGTTTTACTGCTCTACAGAGGATATGAAAAAGAGATTTGTTGTTATGTAAAAGAACAATCAAGATTCAATACCAACAGGAAAATTTCCTTGTTATCTACATTCTACAGGAGGGACGCTTGGAGAGGGTATGGCATGTGATGATGACGAGGACGACGGTATAGATTTATGTACCTCATGAACCTCTTCAGCTTCGGCTGCTTCTGCAATACAACAGAAAGATACAACATATTACTATTCATACCGTATGTTTCAAAACCCATAGCCATCAGCATGGATAGTGAGTTACATTTTGAAATGATCTCAATCAGAGAGGCATTCCCATTTATCTCTGAATTGCTTTCTTGAGAAAACTGGAAAATAATAAAAAACTCGTAAAGGGTTCGAAGAATTAGAACTCGCTTGCTTTCTTGGTAAAAAGGTGAAGAAAAAAATTGAAACACACCTCTTTTCTTCTTGAGTCTCTTCCTCTTTCTGTCAATACTGGCGACTTCAGCTTTAAGGGAGCTGTACATTTTCCTCATTTCATTTATCTTGTCCTGGAGTAACCTGATACGTTCCCCACCATCTTCCTTTGCTTTAATTTTCTCTAGAAAAATAATACAAGAGAAAACTTAAAATTCTTTTTCACATGTCTGCAGAAAGCTTTGCAAAGTCCTCTTAAAAATGCTGGCTGCTTGAAATGTTAAAGGGGAAGTTGCAAGTGGATTGGGGTCACTTCAAAACAGAAACCTTGCTGCTGAGTATCTTTGATGATGAAATGGATTGTGACTGGAAAATGGTTGGCTAGTTTCTTTCAAGTTCTCACATCTTCCTTTCCAGAATGCCCCCAAAACAGACCACGATTTCCTCCTCTTCAGTTGATTCTACTCTCTTGGTGTTCTAACTGTATTCTGTTTTTAAGTAAGGATATCTTAGCACAGTTTTGACCACAATAGGTTTAATCCTCCATGATACTTTTTCTTCAAGGAAGAACATATACAGTCTGTAGAAAGATGTTTCTTGCATCAAAGTGAGTTAATTAAACCTTACAAATGTTTGCCTTTATGCAAACATACCAAATAAGAAAATAATGACCAATATTTTTGCTGGTAAACTTAAACACCTTTTCACTGATGACTTAAATTAAAATTGATTTTGTGTTCGTTAAAGGCTGGTTTTCACTAGCGACGGAGTCGCAGTTGGAGTCATAGTCAGAGACGTAAGAGTGCTTACTACCTTGTGAAAATCGAAAATTGGAGTCGTGAGCAGAGTCATAAGCTCGACAGAATTGGAGTTGGAAGAATCAGAACGTTTCCATTTCTTCCGATTCTGTTTACGACTCCGTCGCTTATGATCTAGTGAAAACAGATTATTGGAGTTGGAAGCAGAAGCAGAAGAACCAACCAATCATAAGGCCTGGAATCGAGATTGGTTTATTCTTCCGCTTTTGCTTCCGACTCCGACAATCTAGTTTTCACTAGATCGTAAGCGACAGAGTCATAAGCAGAATGGGTGTTCTTCTTCTGACTCCATCGGTTTGATTTTCACTAGATCGTATCTCTGTCGCTAGTGAAAATCAGCCTTAAAAGGCAAAAGTATAAAGTTCTGGTCTGTACATGTATGTGGGAGATCTTTAGATTGGTGCTAGCCTTACCTAGATCCATGTCAAATGACATCCTGGGACGGCGGGGTGATGAAAATACTCCCTGTGACTGACTATACACTGGACTCCCTGGAGCGTCACTACCTGTGCTGTCATTACCAGATGTGTGGCGATGTTTCTTCTTTTCCTTCCTTTTCTTATGTTTCCTGTGATGATGCTCAGAATTTTTCTTCTCCGGTTTGCTATCCTTTTCAGTACTGTTATGTTCACAAGTATTTTCAGTTGTATCTCTCCTAGGAGAATTATCAACTGGCTCATTAGTTTTCTCACTGTCATCACTACACTGAGCAGAACTGGATGCCGCTGAATCACTGACAAGATCTAGTTTAGTGTCCTCTGATGAGGAGGAGGCTGAAACTGTTTCCATGGTAGTTGTGGTACCCAGTGTTTGCAGTGGTTGATTTCCTATCTTAACTACTGTGTTGTCACTGAGCAGGTCTTCAACATCTCTGTCTTGCATACTGTTCTCATTTTCAACTTTGACCTTCTTGGGCTCTGGGCATGTCTCACTGGTGTCTTTGAAATCTTTACTAACTCTTTCTGGAGATGCAACACTTTTTATTAAACCATTTACAGTTCTCTTACTCTTATCTTTCCTTTTTCCATTAACATTACCAGAGCTGTGCTCAGATCCTTGCTCCACATTAGAAATTTCAGATGACACTCCATTTCCACAATAAGAAGTTAAATTCTTTGAGATATCCACTGATTCGCTACTGCACACAAAATTCTTCTTTTCCTCAGTTGTTGTATTTTCTGTTTCTCCTGAAATTACTTCAGGGATTGGCTGAACATGGTTCACTACATCTGCAGATTTGTTCTGTTGCTCTGTTTACAAGAAAATAAAGCCACAGTCAGCAATTTACCTACTATATTTTTCAGAAATCTTCCCACACCAAATAATACAGTTACAATGTAATAACAAAACACATTTAAGGGAAAAAAGAAGAAAAATTGCTCACAGGCAATAAACTCCCTGCCATCAAGAACATTAACAGCAAAATACTGGAGTTAACTTGCAATGGATTAGTATCCCATTTGTGAGTAACAGGACTATTCCTAGTTGTTCATACAAACTTGTGCCTGTGGCCCATGCTCCTGGGGAGCATTTTTTCTTCTTTAAGAATCCTCTGTAGAAAAATAAGATGGTGGCTGTACATTTTACCACAACACCATGCGAGCCTAATACAGTACAAAAAGTACAAGGAAAGCCAAATTTTTGCAGTATTTGTCACTGTACTATTGACATTGTGTGTGCTAGGTTTGATGGTTTTAGAACGTTTCTGTACATTTTTATGAGCGTTTTCTAAGTTTCCGTGCTCTAAGAATTATGGGTAAATGTACCAGTTGCCGTTTTTTTTCCTACTGCAGATGCTGAAAATAGAACTTTTTGGCATCCATTATATTATCTTACCGGTTAACGATGGTTCTGGTGTAGTTGACTTTTGCCGCCTTCTTGACAAAGGACTTTTCACTGAAAAAAAGGATATGATAAGTTTTAATTCCTATTTTGCATGCAGGGCTCTTGTGGTTTTGGTATCTCTACAAAGTCTAGATGTGTTTGGTCCCAAAATATTTTTTTCGATTTGAACATGAAGGTTGAGCTTTAGACGACATGCATAAGCCATGCCCATCCAAGTTGACTACAAGTCTTGTCCTTGTAGGGTCATGACATTGCTTGGGGAAAGACAAATCTCTGAGCTTCTTGAGAAAGTGGTTCCTTTGAAACATTTAAAACCTTACGCAGACCACAGGAGTTATGGTTACAGGAACAGTGAGCATAACAATAAGTCTGCTTGTTAAGTATCCTTCTATAGTCATTTTATCGCTGCCCTCTGTACACTGATGAAAGTGAAAGTTGGAAGTGAATGGCTTCATGTGCTTTTCTTCATGTAATGTGATATAATTAGATGTCAGTCACCAAGACACTGGTCAACTTAGCTGGGCAAGGAACGTTAAGCCATAAAACATTCGTTGTTCATAACATCAAAAAATGGAAGTAAACACATAACTTAATCTCCCACAAATTCATGTCTGACTGTCAGTGTACAGTTTTTAAAATATCATTTCTACATAGCCATCTTACCTTCATCCAATCCATTCGACACCTCTGAAAGCGAGTTCCTCTCTGACCTTGTGCGGCCTGTACCTCTGCCAGGGCCAGTTTTAGGTGACTTGCCAAGAGATGGTGACACTGATCCAGACCTTGTGGAAGGAGAGCATGGTCTCTTCAGTACGCACTTAGAACCATTTGATGCTGATGATGGCTTAGTAACTACTTCCTTGGCTGGTGCCACTGCTGCTTTAGATGTCCGCCTGCCAGCGGGCTTTGTAGTGGGCCTTGTCATGGGCTTAGGAGTGGATTTTGAATTGGAATCCGGTCCTTTGATTGTACCGCCAGTTCTATTCCTTGTCTGTCTTGTACCCCATCCTGCAATCTTTTCAGGCTTTATCCATTCATCATACCTTGAACAAAATGGGGCAAAGCTGCTGCAACTTAACTGATCTAAAGATTTTTTCCTAACAGTGATCAACATGTAACATGAACTAGCAGACAGGTTATGAGAGTAACCAACATCAACAATAGGTCACTGTTGGTCTCAGTTTGAAAATGAGCACTAGCTGAAAACGTTTTATACGAGGACTTCATTAGTTTGCTCATTCTTTTTTTTATTATTTGCTTGCTCATTTCATTTGTCCATTAAACTCATCATTCACTTCTTTAATCGCTTGTTGGTTCCTTCAAGTATATGTAATGAGCATTCTACATACCTATTATTCCAACCAGCATAGTGAATACAGTAAATTGCACCTTCACTAGATTCAGGGTCAATATGAATTATCTGAAATAAAAGCAAAAGCTGATTATCATTCATAAGTTTGTTGACTGTTTCGTGTGTTGCATAGGCCACCATGTGGTTCAAACCATTAAGATCACAGTTTTGATTTATACTCTGAATCTCATCAGTTGCTAGTATCAAGTGAAATGTCATAAACACACAATTTACACCATCTAGGAGCTGGCAGCCAATACTGGAAGCTCCTGGATGTCTCAGGCACCCAACCTCCATTTAGCGATGCCGTTGTCAATATGGCCTTTAATTAACAGCCGGTGATACCCCTTTGAATTATTCCTGAAAAATGTCAGTACCTTTCACGACAGATTTTAGATACACAACAACAAGTTAACATATTGCATGAGGCTGAACCACAAGTACATGCAGCCAGTCTGGGAGGGTCACTCAACAAATGTGTACGAATAAGATTAATATATAAACGGGAAAAAAAAATGCTTAGAGTCTAAAACTGACTGACTAACTATATTAGCAAGAGAGGTTGGTTACTAAAATGAGTAATTAAACCAACAAGAAGGGCATGATCATTCAAATTGATAGTATACAAGAGTTTGTTACTACTAAAATCTTAACTAGTTGACCATACCTTGGCATCATAAAGCCGGTGATTTCTCCCTCTTCCATACTTGACTTGTACCTTATCACCGATTTCCAAATTTAATTCATCCACAGGCACATCAGATTTGCCATCAGAATGTGGCTCACTCACATCAGATGAAGACTCAGGACTGTTGACGACATCCACAGAAACATATTCCTCAGGGCTCTTTGCTTGAGATTCACTTATCATTCCATTATCAAGACTTTGCTGACGTTTCATTTCCCTGATCCTTGTGCTTTGTTTACATTCTGCTTTCTTCACAACTATTTCATCATC
>Ga0126338_10003584_pt1 | contig 10914 bp, 8 predicted proteins | sample OrbCmetagenome_2_FD_92529 | JGI IMG/M metagenome (GOLD analysis project Ga0126338, IMG submission 92529) | Coral microbial communities from Petempiche,Puerto Morelos, Mexico - Orbicella C C metagenome | ecosystem: Host-associated > Invertebrates > Cnidaria > Coral | place: Petempiche,Puerto...
GACGCTAATTCGAAGATTTACTGTATCTACTTACTCGGACAGAGTACGAAAAATTGCTTATTTATTTTTTAATCATTGCTGTTTCTTTCGAAATGACATGCAGCAGAGTGTGTGAGAAGTATTTTCCCTGTAGAGCCTATTGGCTTTTTATTACGTCATGACCTGGCGCTGATTAACTCCACAGTATTTGCCACGTGATCTCCAACTGATCTTTACGAACAAAGGGTAAGGATGTGTCGTTTGTTTCAGCAGTGTTCGTGGCGGAGGAGCTCTGTCGTGCCATAATTATAACGTACAACTTCAGCATAGGAGCTTCTACACATCAATTACTGTCGACTTTATGCCCCTCAGCCCCTTAGGGCCTAAAATGGGTTTTGTGGCCAATTTTTACAGAGATCTTAAGACGACTGTTCAATTAGCCAAGGTTGAGCTTAAATAAAAGCATCTTGCCCGATAAAAAAATGGTTACCTAGGTTATCTAATATGTGTCACATTTATAATCAGGGCAGAGGAAACACAGGGACTCACCACAGCTTCACCGAGTACTCAGCCAAATCCGTGCGAACGTGCCCCTGCACCTTTGCCTGCGGAACCTCACACTTACGTTAACGTACCGTTTAACCCCCTGAACGTTAATCCAGTACCACTCCAGGGACCTAAAACGACAGGGCCACCAGTACATTCTCGCCTTTCGGGCTCAGTCAACAAATCAAAACCAGCACGGCCACCAAAGCAGTCGCCCTCAGTTCCCCCATTTGCAAGACCACAAAAACAACCCACAAATAAAGGGCCACCCATAAAGCCTCGTCCACATTTCTCCAATCCACCATCGAGAGGAAGACTACGAAAAAACAACTCAGAAACTTGTCTAGCACAGGAACGATTCGATGACGTATTGGAGCAATTTACTTCACATTCACGAAGACCCTTAATTGCAGAGGAACAAGGTAATGCTCATTGAAACCACCTCATCGTGTCTTGTATTATCTGTTTAACTAGAAATACGTAAATCTACATTTATTTATTTATTTTTACAACCCGTTTACACCAAAGTATTTTGCTTAATTAAGACTTAAGGACGTTCGCGCTAATTGTTTCCGCGCATCCTTTCTGCGCACGCAAATTTACACGCCGCGTCGTGCATGAGAGCGCGCTCTAAGTACTAAAATGAACAATGATGGGGCAGATGGCCATTGCTATAGCTTTGCTTGGATTTAACGATCTTGGACGTTTGGTAATCCCTACTTTTCTTTCCAGAAACAGATTTTATTTACAGTTATCTCCACAATGTCCAAAAATAGACAGAAAATCAATGTGGGAAGTCAAACAAATTTCAAGATTTCTGTCCACGGGACATCGAATCCTGCCATCCTGCGGCTCCAGGACGCGTGAAACTATGGTCGCTAAATGCAAACTTGTTCTTTAAGGAACTTCACCAGTTGACTAGGTTCACTCAGTAGGTCCACTTAAACAATATTTGGCAGAAAACCTTTCACTTCAAAGATCTAACTGCAATATTTTTGGGCTTACAAACACTGTGGCCGTATTCGCTAACAAAGCCCGATTTTTTTCAGATTTAGGGTGTTCTTCCGGGCATGTTCTCTCCAAAACGAAGTCGGTGACTCCCATTTTTTTTTACATTTCTGATAACTAAACCACCATCTTACAGTGGTAAAAGTCTCTTACGTAAATAAACGAGAGACTGATATTTGACTGATATTGAAAACATTGAACACCATGCGCACGATATGAAACTCTGGGTAACAAAACTTAAAACCTGTCCTGTTAAATTAGAGCTTTCATTTACGTTGCTACTTTAGAGTTGTTTCTTGGTAGATCTAATTCAACTCCTCGGTCTCGCTCGTAAATAGACGTCTGGTTTACCTCCCACAAGTTGGGATTTTTAAGCCTATTAGGTCTATTTGAAGTTTTTGTTTCTCTCAGTTCCTGGGAACTAGCTGGGCGTAGCTAAGTACATTGGCAGCTATACATAGTCAACATTGTAACGGGTTGTGTTTTAAGCACTAAGTTATAGCGTGACCATTTCTTAGACCCTCCGTCCTCGTCAAGATCCTTTTCGCCAGCTGGTGTTTCTACTCCTCGTAAACCTAGGACAGTTGGAAGGTAGGCCTGGTATTTTGTTTCTGTTGTATTTTTTAAGCATTCTTGTTGTCATTTTGTATAAAATAGGGCTGACTGTTAAATAAGAATAACCGTCATCATAATTATGCGTCATGGAACTCCAGTTCGCAACTTCCGTCATTTGTGTCCTTCCACTTACAAACATTCAACCGTTTAGGAATCCTAGCAGAAGAAGTTCGATCAAAATTTTGTGTTTGATCTGGGTATTAGCTTCAACAGAAAGTATTTTGTCATTCACTATATTGTATTTTGAACCGTTTATTCATACAGAGGCCACCCAGATGGACAGAGTTTTAAACAAAAAACCAGAGAGGTAATCTCACCGTCAGAATTGACATGGTACAAAACAGTCGTAAAACACTTTCTCCTGGTATACCGTTGAACATCCAACTAACGCTCGTGTGTAAAGCAAGAAAGTGCAAGTGACTCGTGGGATATTCCATGGCATACCACTCGAAAGCGTTGCATAAAATATATATCATGTTGTCTATGGCCTTTGATGACATGCATAATTAGTCTTTTTGAGGATCGGCGGTTTTAATTAACAAGAATTTAATTAACATCAAATTTAGATCATCGCTTATCACACGTTAGTAGGTGCATTAAGATTAATAAAATTTGTCAAAGTTCACTCATTTGTTCAGGCAAAGGTGGAGTGTTTATGAGAAATTTACAAAATTAGACACGCTGAACTGTACATCAGTATAAGCAAATAGACTTGTGCCTGTTATAACGAGATAAGTTGTCCCTACAAATCTCATTTTTTCACCTGGAGAAGGAAGGTGTTTGTGAACCTTTTCAAAGTGCACGTGGGCTTGTTTTTAACTTATTTCTAGGATGTGAAAACAACAACAACAACAACAACAACAACAACAACAGAAAAAGAAAGAAATTACATCGAAATCCTCTTGTCAACACCTTTAGTTAAGTTTCGTTACAGAAAAATGATAGACCAATGTGAATGTATTTATTTTCAGAAAGTGCTATAGAGGTGACGGTTAGCATTGATAACACCGTGTTTCGAAAAAAACTACAACAAACAAAGCGACGACGAAAAAAAAAAATTACGAAGAATGCACAAACAACCCACTCCAAAAACGGGCCATTTTGCTAACAAAGAAACTTTATTACACATTCTAAAATAGCCTTAATTTGGCCATCTTTGAACAGTGGCGACAATGGGTACAGTGTGATTATGATCTGTTTTCCGGCCTTGGTCACCGTACTTACATTCAGTGCCATCTTGCAGATAGTTCTCTCTACCAGGAGACTTGACATAGATAGGAATGAAGCTGAATCGTAAGTAAATTTCATCAACTCTAACTCTTTAACATTTTGGTTATATTTATCGATCGCCAGTGAACGAAAATTTCCTGGGGTAGGAGTTTTACAAAGCAAAATCGAAGTCGGTCTGTTTGTTTTTCTAGGCTCCTGCAGAACGAGCATGAAGGGGTTTTCGTTTTGCGTAACAGCCAGAACGTGCAGTCAGGAATGGTTAGTACAATATGATCTTGCAGCAGTAGTTACTGTTTGTTCAGGAAATCCACATTTATTTCGCGCCAGAACTGATCCACGCTGCCAGCCATGACCCAAAGATATATGTCATATAATCTTTCTCGTGTTTACCACGTATCCTATTATCAAGGAAACATGTTGATAAGTACCCAGGACGGCTCCTGCATCTGAGAGAATCGACTTGTTAATTTGGGCGACGTAAAACTTGGACGGAAAAACGGCTAAAGAGCACTTTCGGGTTCTTGTAACATTTCGGTTGCGGCTCAGTTTACTAGTCTCATCAGACTTAAAGAACTCGGACTCCAAAAAATCGAAAGCTTGCCGATTAATTCTTCAATGATGGAAAGTAGAAAAATGTTTGGAATGCATGAAATCAGCCTAAATATTTCCTTTCAGCGTTTGCCCTAGAAAGGAAATGGGGGACCACACGAGGTGAAGAGACACTGTATTGGCCTGAAAGAGTCTGACAAACAGTATAACTTTTTAAGAAAAGTTTGATTCAAAATTGCAAGAAATGTTGCTAATTTGAGATTCGACACCATCTCTAAATGTCCAATAGGACTCAGTTCGAGCCAAACTATTTGCTTGACATTGCATAATTAATTTTTTATCATGTTAACCTTCAGTGAACTAATTGTGACAGTTGATTGTAATCATTTTGCACTTGTAATGGCGGCATGATGACTCTGAAGCGCCGTCCAATTTTATCGTTGATTTTTACATACTTCACTATGGCCTATATAATATTTCTCATATTTACACACTGTTTACTCTTGTGCAGGTTTTGTCCGTGGCTACCAAAGATGAAATACTACACAGCAAGATACTTTATGAAAAGGTAACAGCGTTGCGAATATTGTTTATATTACCTGATTTCTTGGCTATCAGTTTGCTTGCTGGCCAGTTTTCCAGTTGCTTTATTTCCTTCCCAGAGTGTACAGTGAACTGTTCTTCTAAACTACTTTCAATGTTTTCAGGATCAAGGATATGCTCTTGCGGATAGTGGACCAACATTTCATTCTGTAGAAGACCTATTGACGTATTACTGCGACTCTACCACGACTCTACCACGCCTTACAAGGCCTTATAAAGACAAATCATAGTCCACTTCTGGCCTTCTGTCTGTCGGTACGCTCTGGGGAGGGTCTGGGCATGCTTCTGCGTAACCAATCAGAACAGAGGATGTCGATTTTATCTGACTGAAAGTTATTAATGGCGAGTGCGGTTTATAGCAACACTCGGAAAACGGTTCAAGCTTTACTTCAAGCTTTACTTCAAGCTTAACTTGGAGGATTGGAAAGCCAGTGGTATATGTACGCTTTCATTATATAGGTTATGAAACGAGAGGAGAAAGAAGAAGAAGAAGAAGAAGAAGAAGAAGAAGAAGAAGAAGAAGAAGAAGAAGAAGAAGAAGAAGAAGAAGAAGAAGAAGCCGAGTAAGCTTGTTAACTATGCTCGATGCAAATGATAGTGTTTCGCTACACATGGTTTCAAATTCTCATATTTTAATCTGCATGGCAGTAATCTGCGTGACAGGCGTTCAAAGAGGAGTAGAAGGGGAGAGCTAGATAGGTTTTGGTTTTAGTTTGGGATTTTGTTTGGGAGTAGTTCTGTGATTGATATAATGACGTGAAGTGAAAGCTAAATAGCTGCGCCATCCTTGAGCAATTGACCAAATGCAAACTAGCATGCCCTGATCAAGCGGTTGGGGATGACTGAATTTTATCTGAAGACGAATAATTTTTGAACCGTGAAGAGCTTTTCCAGTTCCCTGAACTCTGGTCCCTATCGTCTATTACTGTCCAGTCCGAGTTTAAAATCCGTTTATCACCATGTATTCCTTGGTAAAATGAGAAAACACTCTTTTCCTCTTCTTAGCCTGTCTTTATTTTCTCAGGCTTACATTAGAATTCTTAACAGATAAATGCAACAAAAGACAATCCTGATACTACTGGCAAGAGTGATACCATTAAATGTAATGTTGCTGAGAGTAAACCGAGTTTCTCCACGTTGACTGACACATGGAATTAGTTCCTGAAAAAACACGAGTAAAGTTATTAATACCATCAACGATAGAAAAACCGTTTCCATCTGTACGTTGGTGTTAAGAGAGGAATCGGATGGTTGGTTTACAGCTTCCTCGACAAGAGTTGGAAACTTTTCAGTCGTTCCTCATCACGGGGTCAAGCCTGGTTTTCACGCAAGTATAAGCACAAGCGCAAGCGCAAGTACAAGAATCAAAAATTTTCCTTTTTCTTGTGCTTGCGCTTATGCTTGCTTTCGCGCTGCAACGAATGAAAACGAAATACCGCTCAGGCATAACACAAGTACAAGGATATTTACCAAACGTGGTTAAGTTTGGCCAATGAAAACACTGGATCCAGATTACCTTGCGCCTAAACAGTTTGGAAGGTTTGGATGATTTTGCTTGTGACTGTGTTTTCGTCGAATTTCGTTTTCACTTGGGTCATCCCTATATCGCTTGCGTTTGTGCTTGCTTCGCTAGTGAAAACCAGGCTTTACTTTACGCATAAGGATCACGGAATAATGTTCCTATTACGTGTAAGAATGGTAAAACATTAAAGAGATTTGCAGCTCTTTATAAAAGAAAAATAAATATCCGGTCTTCAGAACTGTTTCGGTCTACTCAGTCAGACTACATAATTGTTTAGGCCTGGTTTTCACAACGACATAAAAACAAATACAAACATAGGCATAACTACAATAAGGAGGACGCCCACAACAGAAACATAAGCAAACTAAGCTTTACTGTATCGAGGAGGTATGGAGCCGAAAATAATTAAGGCAATTATCCATTCTGCGCATTCGTAGGTGCTTATACTCATGTATATACTTACGCCGTAGTGAAAACCAGGCTTAATCGCTCGAAGATCTGCCAGTACTGATTGGGAAAATTGTCCGCTTGCTAATCATGCGGTCCGAACAATAGAGTTTGCGCGTCGACGATGTGAAGGAAACTCATTTGATCAACTTTGTTGAAACTCGAACCAAACTTCTCGGCCAGACATAACAAGGTAAAGTTTTCTGTTTGAATGAAAACCGTTTCCTTTAGACTGCGAAAAAACTCATTCTTGACGTCTCAGCAGTCGATTAATAAGTGAACGTATTTGCTAAGATGGATGTGATTAATGACCTGATAAGACACATCTTACTCAGCATTTGGCTGCGCAGTTTCTTTCTTATCATGAGAGCTGGTTTCAGGATCTGGAGAAACTTTGACATCAGAGCCATTGCTAGAAGGTATGGAACCCTTCTGATAATCGACAGGGTCACCATTTGTACGTTTTATCACCAAAATCTGTATAAAAACAGAAAATGGGATAAAATAATAATCAAAATAAAACTCAATCAGCTTCCTGTAAAATAATAAAATCATTACCTACTAGTGGTGACCAAGTGATTTTTATGACCATCTCGATATGTGGCGGTAATGTAATTGTAATCGTTTCTCTAGTATATTCTACAGCTATGCTTTGGGTTTATTAGCTTCGCAGTATTTTAAGATCAGAACTGTTCTTTGTGATTTGCAACTTCCTTTGACAGATTGATTTAGTATCAGTATAAAATTTGGTAATTTAAATTACTATCATGGTAGAAGTATGGTACGGTGTCATGAAACCCATGATTGCGAAAAATCCACTTGTCAATGTGTTCCTTCCACTTCTTAGCGTAACGTCCATGTTACTTTTTTCCTAAAAGGAACGTTTCGCTGTTTGCATGTCTTTGCATGTTTTGGATTAGCGCATTTTATCTTGGTATCATGTTGGTGTGCATGTCAATTATTTCACTAACTTCGTCATTAGTTTTCATCAATCCGACAGTTAAACGTGTACGTGGCATAACAATGAAGTTTCTTGCTTTCTGTGAATAATTCCTTATATGGCAGCTATATCAACTACTAGGGTATCTTGAGACAAATTTATGTACCCCACATTCTCATAAAACGAGATAGGCAGTTATTACCTTGGGAATAAAGATGAGGCACTGAGTGACTATAGTGTAGAAGATGCACAGCAGAGTACTTAGGATGTACACCGCATCAGTGTGAGTCTTGAGCAGGTTAAGCATCGGGATGATAATGACGCAAGGAATAAACACGTTATAAACAGCAAAGCCAATCTGTTTGGAATCATTCAGGGCTGGAATGTGAACTTTGCGAATTTCCCACGCCAAGTAAGTGCAGAACAGCAGAAGAAAGCCTTTGTAACCATAAAGTAAGCCTGACCACAAGTTCCCATAGTTTGAAGTACAGTAGGTCCGGTACTGGTAAAGAGCGGTATCAGCGACTTCGTCGATCTGAAACGAATTCGCAGTTATGTTTCGTGAGTTTTATGAATTAAAGATTAATATTTATTTGTGATAATTATGGAATATATCTAATTAACAGCACAAATTATGTTAAAATCTGAATACAAATTATTGAAATTAGCTGAGGTAGTTACAAGTGAGTGTTTTAATGGGCAAAATGTGCTACCTAAGTTTACCCAGCAGATCGCTTCTTGTAATACTGTTCGAAAAATGGCCTCAACCAGGCGACAAAGCACTACCTGTTTAGGGAATGTTTTGACAGTGGTGTAAATAGGATCCATTGTTTGCCAGGTGAAGAGAATGAGCGAATCAATCATCAGGAGGAGGAAGACAACAATGATCAACTGGTAATCTTTAATTACCTTAAAGGAATATGACAAATGTTAGTATAGGTTTAACAAAATTTGCTAAAGCGTGATTTCCTTGTAGCATGAACAACTTGCTGCATTGTTACCTTGGAGGATATCAATTCGCCATTTGGAGTCGGACGTTATAACTTTTGAGGACAACGTACTTGTTTGATACGGACTCTGAAAACGTATACCTAACATGCAAGTTTTGGTTTAGATCAAGCTAGTATTATCAGTTACTAGAGCTCACCACTAAATTTTATCAGATTCTTATTGGTTTAAATCGATCACGTGACACGATAGTGTTCTTCGGCGGAGAGGCATTATCTGCCCATAGTGCCCGTCCGAGGAAAATACCTGGATGAATGGTTCTCGTCCGTGAAAATGCTTTTGTAAGCAAGCAGGCTTATAGCAAAAAAAAATTGAAAGACGCAATTTGTCAGTTTCTTTTTTTCAAATTTTACATTTGGTGTTCACGCCTTCTATCTAAAAAGAGTTGAAAACAATTCAATATGATTTTTGAACTGGCGCGCGGTAGAAAAGTTAGTAGTGAACAATAAAGACAATAGATGTTTATATTTAGGAACAATCGGTCCGATAGAGGACCATTGGAAATTTGATGTTCTTAAAACTAGCATATTTGCCCTCCAAGCTTCGCCTCTCGGGTAAATATTCGTTTTATGAACATCAAATTTCCGCGGCGCAGCTATCAGCCGATCATCCCCCGACGCTCCATTGTTGAAATAGTGGCACAGTACCCATAAAAAAGACGTTAATTACCACGGCTCATCGACTCTCACCGTTCTCTTAGTTTTGTTCATAAAGATGCGATGGACTCTCCAGGTCTTAGAGAACAAAGCGCCAAAAGCCATGGTGAATCCAAATGATGCCGTCCATGCACTGGCCTAAAAAGATTGGACGTTAAACGAAATCTGACGGCAAGAAAGCATCAACAAGTTTCAACTTGGTTAGCACAGTGTTTTGGAAATAACCAAGATGCTGTATGCACAATTTTTTCGCCGAGAATGGATCGCGGAACGTATCAGATTATTAGCAAATTAGAAAGAGATATTGTAATAAATAGTTTATTGAACTAGCTTGTTCGGTCAGTATTGGACATTGTTGATCTCATTCTCTCTTTTATCGCTACAATGGCCTTCGCACATCGATTGCATACTTAACCCCTTTGAGATACAGGAGACACGTAGCGATCTGGGTTATGAGGCAGTAAACAGACTGGCATATAATTTGTTGCTTGCAATGTTTAACATGATATCTTACCTGGCACACCCTTTCGTGAGCCTTTCCGGAAGCAACTTCACTGTCGATACCGAACAAGATTCCAGAAACGTAAATAAAAACGCAGCCTAGAATTATGATGTTGTTCATTCTAGGGCTGGACATCCGGATATACCTACCGAGAAAGTTTAGAATTTAAAGCTGAGCTGACAATGACTTAAAGCTGCTAAAGCTCAAACTGCTACCTTTAGTAAAAACTAGCTGACAGCCTAACACGATAACTGTCGATGATGACTTTCACACGGTGTATTTTCTTATATTTTTCACCTCGGCGTAGCACCAATAGTTTACGGCGAGTTAGAAAACACCCTATAAACCCCGGTTTTCACTACCACACAAGCATGAACAAAAGCATAAACAGAACAAAAATGATTCGTTATTCTCCTGCTTATGATGGGAGTTTGTCGCAGTGAGAACGCAGGTGACTTGAGAAAATTGAAGCATAAGGACAAGGCAGTCAACCACTCATAACTCGGGAGAATGTACCTGACGTTTCGGTATTTGAGGTTGAAAATGAAGAGACCAGCTGCGAAAAGAATGCCCAGGACACACAGTGAGTCCATAGTAAATACCACTCCCTTGGAAAGGTACCGTGGAACTCGGATTTGCTTGATGCTGCATGCTGGAACTTTTTTATCTGAAAAATAGAAAAGTACAAGTACATTATAGCGGAGCTCCGGCGCGCGAGCGGAGCCCCATACCTAAGAAAATTTGGTAACCCATCGATCTGAAAAATTTCGGTTGTCACGTGACTGTCCGTACGTACGTCCGTCCGTCCGTACGCTAATACCTTGAAAATTAAGAAAGCAGCACCATTACCATAGCTACATCTTTGATTTTGGGCGTCCAAGCTATCCACTGACCAGTATCACGTGACTATATCGCGGGCTCAGGTTGCGTGGTTTTTTTAAAGTTGACTGCTGACCACTTACTGGTTTACCGATTGGATCGCGGGCTCAAGTCACGTTATTTCTCTGGGGGGGAACGAAGGAGTATTCGCAAAGGCAAAATTTCGGCGCAAATTAACCCCTGGCGCGTTGTTGACTTTTCCTTTGACATATTCCTTGTACAATCGTCCCTTGGAAAGTCCCTGATATATTGCGTACGTAATTTCTCCAATCTTGTTTAGGATTGTTAGGTATAGTTTGTTAAAATGTAACTGGAAAAAATAGCAAAACCACACGCTGAACAATTACATGCTCACAAATGATCATTTTTTGAGTTTCTGATCCAAGAAAAAATAATTCTCTCTTTCCTTTATCGTCAGTTATTGCAATCA
>Ga0126338_10003586_pt1 | contig 10910 bp, 3 predicted proteins | sample OrbCmetagenome_2_FD_92529 | JGI IMG/M metagenome (GOLD analysis project Ga0126338, IMG submission 92529) | Coral microbial communities from Petempiche,Puerto Morelos, Mexico - Orbicella C C metagenome | ecosystem: Host-associated > Invertebrates > Cnidaria > Coral | place: Petempiche,Puerto...
AACAACAACAATAACAACAACAATAACAACCGAGCAACAATCCCTGAAGCAATGGATGTGGTTTGCTTTTATTGTCATATTTCCCTCGTAGCTTGGTTTCACACTGGTCAACAAGGTACCGCTAATATATATGATAATACAAAGTTCCCGGGTTCTTCTCCACTGTGTAGAGCGCCATAGAGGGTGGGTGGCATGTTCTGATCGGCTAAAGGGTCTTTGTGAATATCGTCTATTCACCCTGCGCGATATTTTAACTGGAAAGTTGTAATACAATCACTCAAAATGACCTAAAGGGGCAAGACTACGAGCAGTTAGCGTCCTTACTTTGTTCCTAAAATTTTCGGTACGCATGGCAAAGGTAAATTAGGTAACTTAGAGAAAGAAAAGATGAAACGGAACGAGACGAAACAGGGTAAAAACCTATATTCCCGTGCGCTTCTCGATCGCCCTAAATCAGTTCATCTTTCGGCTTCGCATTCTATTCTCGTCGCGAGTAAGCTAAGAAAAGCAAGACTGCTCCGGCTAGGGGCCAATATGCTTTTAATTCATTCTCAGCTAGTGTGGTGCTGTCCTTCAATACAGAGCTGTATAAAATAGCAGGGCAATAATTTGATAACATCTTCACTGACATCAAATACAATTAACAACTGACGTCAGACTGAACGTTTGTCTACAAATTGGATCAGATATCGTTTTTTTTTTTTTCTGCTAGTTTATTTCCTTAACTGATCTGGCTCCGATTCAACAGGTCAGCTCAGTGTTCCTAGCACGTAGCAAAATCCATCAACACTTCTCCGCGACAAAAAATAATTGTAGCTAGCTACAAAGCAACTATTCCTCAGTTATGGCATGCTCTAGTTTCGAGGGTTGATTTGCCCACTACAAGACCTTAAGCACCGAGAAAATTAATTAGACAGCCCGACCGAAAAAAAGCCTGTTTAAGCCTGACCTCGTCAACTTTTGAGTTTTAGATCATCAGTATTGTTTCCTATCTGTCCAAGAGCCGCAAAAGCAATATTTCAGCGAATTTAATTTTAATCTTTCCTCAGTTTCATTCACCATTCTTCAACATGGGAAATGAAGACAAAAAAAGGAACAAAACTTTGCTGAAACACAAAGACATCTGTAGAAACAAAATACTTTAATATCTTACGTGGTACTGATACATAAATATTATTTTCAGGGGTTTTCCATTAGGCTTATCTTGACACGATGTTGACCATGATAAAGTTCAATTACTGACAAATCTTTTTGTTTTACCATGCACTGCAAGCCTTTGTATGTGTCCTTATCGAAGCACGTTTATTGTTTCGCAACAAAAAAACAAAAAAAACCTCCAGTATCCGGCTTTGTTATGTCTCGTTTCGCTTCGTGACTTGTGAGGACCAATATTTATTACAAACACGTATCGTTTCATGCTTCAATGCCTCATATCTTATTTTCTGCTCTTTTATTCTAAGTAGTTTCTCCGAGTTTCGCAATAGAAAATACAAAGAGGCTGTGTATTGCCCCGATATATTGCATTCCAGTAAAATGAATGCCAATTTTACTGGAATTTTCGGTAACTAAAATTTGTTTTCAATTAAAGAGCTCGTCGGCAATTAACTTCTGGTACCCCCACGTTATGACGGAGTGGCCAAGACGAAATTTTAAGGTCACAACAAACAAATCGATGTGCCAGTATTATATAAAATACGACCCGTGAAAGAAATGTCGCAATATATATTGTTTTCAGGGAAGTGAGCGAAGACTTCTCTATCCTGTGTTGAAAAACCTTGCTACCACTCCAGCCAGGTTCTAATCTTTGTTTAGCCGATGTCATTCGTGGTTAGTCAACAACCACTTTGACTTCACAACGGGTTAAACCCTCGGCTCAATGCGATTTCAAATACTTACAGGAGTTCAGGACTGAATCGGTGCAGAAGTGCGCAAAATGCGAGCCCGTCTCTCCAAGAGGATGTCAGATCGCAGACATTCACGTCTTTATAGCCCTCCGTTTGCTGTTTACACCATTCCAAGAGCGCTTCTTTCCCCTTCAAACTCCTTTGTCTCGCCAACTGCCTTGTAGACATCACGTTAACGGTCTTTAACTCGCACCGTTCAAGGTATATAAGAAGATAATCCGAGGTTAAATCTGTTAGGTCGTGTGTTGCTTGCTTTTGGGGACTAAGCACGTACTGGCTTCCTTATGGAAATGTACCTGATGACGGCGTTCGTCAAAAGCGAGTTTCCTTTACATCGCAAAAATGCGATTAGGGAATGAAATATGCGGTCAACAGCTTGGTCTCCTGCGGTTACGGTATTGTAAACGGCACACGCGTTTCCAAACGATTTACAGTTCGATATTCACGAAGGTCAGAAATGATTAAAAGTCGTTCATCCTTATCAATCTAAGTCAATGACCGATGACAGCGGCAGACTTTTGAAGAGACCGATGTCAACTGTAGTTCTTTACGATTAAGGTAACGAAAAAAAAATAAATCCATTATTTTTTTTACACGAACATTGTTTTCCCGTCCCAGGCCGAATATTTTTATTTTTCGTCCGAGTTTCATGCTGAAAATGTTCTTGTGAATATTCATCAGAGTCTAGCGTACGACATTTCCGTTTTTGAATGTATTAATGGCGATGAAGTTATTTTTGGAGCCAGACTGCAGGCAATAAAGCTTGAAAAGTCATTAGCATCCAACATACGGCTGGTGCTGTTTTTGTTTTTCCGCCTACAGAAATTGAAGGAAGAATTTTGTACGGTTTAGTTGAAAACATATATTAAATTCCATTGCCGTTTACAACTTTTCAACACAAACTTATTTTCTTTTCAAAATCTCGGCCTAGGGTTTATGTACTTAAATATTCTCAAAATTTCGTAAATTTCAGCCCCCAGTTCTTATAAAATATTTCTTTTATACATAAAATTTTTTTTTTTTATACATAATACAGAGACTGTACTTAAAAATGTATTGAAAAAATGACATACCATGAAGGGATGTATTAACATGTTTGCCACAGACATCACTTTTCAAAATTCCCTGACGTTTCCCTGATACAAATCAAATTTCCCTGACCAAATAAATACGAAATATCAGATATAGAATTACTAACGCCCCCCTGCCTACCCTTACAGCCGTCTTACCCATTAATTATTGACTGATCAGTTTTCTAACGTTTTTCACGAGTGATCCGAAATTTTTCTTCCAGCCTTCAATGGTGTTAAATCAGCGGTGTTATGATTTCAATATCCCCTGACCTTTCTTCAAAATAAATGCCAGTTTTCTCTGACCCAAAGCAAAATTCCCTGACTTTTACTTGACCCAGCTTGAAGAATTTTTTTCCATGACCATTTCCTGACCTCTGTGTGACAACTCTGATCATGAGTTCTGACCTTCGCTGATAGATGCAACTTTAAAACTTGACATCGTTACCAATTTGTCAAGCAATCAAGAATTCAAGAAAATTGAGCACTTGTCTGTTGGTTAATTTCTTATTTCAAAGATCATGATGCTAAAAAGCTGTCATTAAATGCTAATATTGCTTGTCTAAAAGCGAAACAACACAATAAAATACAAATGAGAAAAGAAATCGATAGCCTCCTACTGCAGGCATCTCTCATCACCGTGAGCTAGTACAGTCGCTCGTGAGCCGGGAGGGAGCACTTCAGTTCGTGCCAAAACGCTAAGAATTTTACCTATCGCTTTCGACGCTGGAGGCTTGAAATGCATGAAGCCAGTGTTAACAAGACTATTCAGAATAGATCATCCCACGAAACCAAAAACAGAAAAGAAACTGAAAAGGTTCCACGATCAGGGGTAGGTTTCAGTCCCAGAAAAATTGGGTGCGTTGGCGGCCCGCTTCCCAAAACCCTTACCCTGTTTAAGACCAAAATCTGTGATTTTCCCTACCCTATTTATGACCTGACCAAAAATTCAATACCTCAGTAAGACCTGACCCTTCAATCAATACTCTGTTTCAGACCTGTCTTATAATTAGTTACCTAGTTCAGACCGATGTAATAAAAAGGCATTGCGAAGGGCTTTTGTTGACGGTCTTAACGATAATGAAAATAAAAAAAAATAGCTTCTTCTAAAAAACATACCCAATTCAAGACTTAAGTGCAAAAACCATACCCCATTTGAGACCAAAATGGCTATAATCGATACCCTATTTCTGACCAAAACGGCTAAAAAGCCATACCCTTTAGGGCCGCACCAGGGTCGCACATATCTTTATAGCCCGTATAAGGGGGTATACCTCTGCCGGGTCAACGATCAACTGAGAATCAGTGTAGAGACGGCGAATTCGTCCACGAGGGAAGCATGGTATCTTTGACGGTCGACGAACACTTAACGCTACGTGACTTCTACGTCCCGGATACAATAAATCATCGATATGATCATATCTGGTACGTAAAGAAATCGCCGATCTGGAATCGATTATCTAACAGTCATGCGGCGGCAAGTATTTGGCTTTTCGTGATTAGTTTTGCAGAGCAATGTTCCCCGTCAGGATCAAGTCATTTTTAAATTATCTTTTCGTAGGTCGCTCGGCAAATAGGACCATTGGTTTACTGTGCAGCAAGGCTTTGTAACAGTAAGATGAAAGTAAGGAAAAACTAGGAGGAAGGAGAGGGGAGGGGAGGCTACTTCCCGCTTGTTTTTCTTCTGGGCGGCCAGAACGCGGAAAACTCTTCGCATGCCTGGTTAGTCACGCGCCAGACGAACAAATACAAGTGACAGATATATAAGAGTAATAGATAACCACAACTCCCGTCCATATAAACCTTTATTAAACATTGTAGCTTAACAAGGGACTAAACACTAACAAACAAAAGTGCTTGGGAAATTTTTCAAAGTCCGCGTACAACAAGCTAAACCATGCACCTAATTGCAACAGATATTTGTGTAAATGAAAAGTCGCAGTTGACGTTCAAAGGCCTTAAGTTATACAAATGAAGGTATCTTTTACAAATACTTCGTAACATTAAATTACAGTTACAATGTTCATAATATTTACTTGAGATTTACGACGCTATTTACGAGGCTAAAAAGTTCAAAAAATTAAAAGAAAAAAGAAAGTTGCCATTAATTAATCCTGGACCAAACGCGTTCGGTTTTTCTTTTAATTTTTAACGTTTTAACCTTGCAAATAGCATCTTAAAATTACAATATTTAGAGAGAAAACCTTGTCAGTTCTGCTAGTTTTCGGGCAGGTCACGGCTCCAACCAAGTCGAACTGGAATTTGGAAATGTTGGTTTTTCGTGAGGGAGGAAAACCGGAGAACCCGGAGAAAAACCCTCGGAGCAAGGATAAGAACCAACAACAAACTTAACCCACATATGGCATCGGGCAGCTAGGCTGGGATAAAATCTGGCCAAGTTGCTGGGGGCGAGAGTGTTTTCACCACTATGCCATCCTTAAACTTCAATTTTTTAAATGTCTTTCAATCTGTTTGAACTAGTCAGCAATAACTCGGTAATAAAAATCTGTGGTGAATTATAAGGTATATATCTAGCTAATAGACAGTTTCAACCCGTAAATAAAAATAACAAAGAATAAAAATCCCAATTGGCGGGAGGCAGACCAGTTGGCTATTTACAAGCGTGGCCGAGGAGTTGAAATCAGGACTACCGAGAACACGTTGCACGCTGAACAACTATCTTACGCTATGCTAAATTATTGCACGGAAATCAGCCACTCTGAATCAATGTAAATTTTACTACTGCAACGAATTCAAGTATTCGTATTTTCCAAGAAGTATCACCGACTGATCCCCGCCCCCCCCCGCCCCCCCCCCCCAAGGAGATAGCTAGCACCAGTTTCTTAAATTCTTGAAAATCGAATCAAAATCGAATCAGTTGTTGTTGTTGTTTTTTTAAAGTAATGTAATTCCTTTTGATCATTTAATGTTCTAAATCTCTTTTTTTTTTAATTTTTAATTTGAATTTTTTAAACAGTTGTTACCGACTCGGTCTATGTAGGTGTAAACGAGAAAATTTTTTAAGTTATGTTGTCCCTAGTCATCTTAGCTAACATTATCAGAAATCCAGTTATTGGATTGAAGTAGTAAAATGTACATACATTTAAACCTGTAGTTACCCTTAGGAACTGAATACGGTCACTGCTAAACATTTTATGGACGCTCAAAGGACAAATTTTAATAGAAGTCTACAATTTTCTCCAGAAGTGACCCTCCGACGGTGACTTTTGGTAAATTTAAACTAAGGACTGTTTGTCACCACAGCTAGAGCTGGATTTCCATTCTTGCCTTATTATGTTCACGTCCGTTGATGGGCGCGGATTCTAATTGAATTGCGCGTGTAAAATATAATCATGATGGCGAAAATGTATCGGACGGGTTGCATCTGATGGCGGTGGGTGAAAGTTACACGTGATGCAAGCTGTTTTCTCTATTCTATTTCACGCAAGCAAGGCGGTTGAAAGACACAACCCGTAAATGCTCGTAAAAAACTAAACGCAACAGAGGGAATCGAGTTTATAATAGAACCTTACCATGGACAGAACTAACAATTTTACAAGGGTACAGTTACTTGCTCGGCCTCACTAGCCTATGGCTATAAACACTGACTGAGGCTAACAAGTGATTTTTTATAGTTTTAGTTGTGGCGTTAAATGGTGACCACGTCTGGTTACTAGACACTGCTGACCACTGAATGAAGGTCAAATTTACAGCAAATAAAATAATGGAACGGAAGGTGATCACAAACTAGTTAATTCGCACTTATTAACCGAATTTCATTAGCAATGATTTTGGTTAGGTCTGTTTATGAAATTATGCTGCAGTTTTGACTGGCTTACTGTAGCGAGAATAACTGAGATATCTTTGCATTTGTTGGACTTTTTAAACTGACTCTTCTTTCTTTTACATTTATAATAATTATATGTTTGTTACAATACTTACTCATTTTTACATTCCTTACTTAATCTAATCAACATCCAGTGCCTACGTACCAACTCACTGACCAGGGTAACAATGCTCTTCAAGCATTAAACTGTCTGATCACGTGCTCAATGTGCGCCCTGCAAATGGGGCATGGGTCGCCCCTTTGCTTTAGGACTTGTGCACAGGGCCAGCAACAGCAGCAGTGCCCAGTGTCACCGTGAATGAGTGTGGCATTTTTGGGGTTCTCCATGCAGATAATACACTTGGTGTTGACATCTATGTCTTCGGGTGACGCGACAGTGTTTCCTTTTTCTGTCACGAAAGATGGGCTGGCCTCAGCAGCTGACGTGGGAGTCAAACGATCTCTTGTTATCCATGGGTTCTCTTCCGGTCTGCGATTAAAACTGAAGCCTGCTGCAAGAATCGAATAGAAGAATTTGAATGGGGTAATGAGAATCTCGTGGAATCTCGTGGATTTCTCAACAAGTGGATATATCTGTCATGATTTCAACTTTGGTTACCAACCTTAACCTGATAACAGCCATTCTCATTAGCTTCCGAAAATGTCTTACTAGAATGATTTTAAAATTTGTTTAAATTAACTTAGTACTTATAAATAATCTCATTTCTTATATGGCTAACCTGTGAGCAGGTAAGATAAACTGAATCCTGCACTGTGATTGGCTACCCAAGCAGGCAAGATGGCACTATTTTGCCTGCTCGGTACTACCTGCAGTTTCTCCCAAGGAAAATTTTCCCAAAAGCCATATAATATATGTTAATCATTCATTGACCAAGCTTGTTCAGTCAAGGATGCCTCGATATTGGCCTAATTCTTTTTTTTGCGAGTTTATGGACCTATACTCTGTCTCGGTCCATAAACAAGCAAAAAGAGAACTTGGCCATTATCCAGCCATCTTGACCGAACAAGCTTGGTCAATAACCCATACATCTATAATACGAGTCTTTCACTACTCTTCTCATCTGGATTTCCTCAACATTTTCCAACAAAATCAGACAGAATCCACTAGCCCAACAACAAAATCAACATGTTCTGGTCTGTTTCATACAACTTTCTTTCCACGCTGATAAACCTAAATTCTATCAAGTAATATGAAAAACTTGGGATAGCATGCTGGTGTTGAGTGTATACATGTTCATGTACCTGGTCTGCTTGACTCAAATCCTCTGTTTCTGGTTACATTTGGTAATGATGGACCAGTTTGGTCAGCTGCTGAATTGATACAAACAAAAACAAAGATATCACAATGACTTTAACCTATCATTCACATAAAAGTCTGTATACAAGCCAAGTGGCCCATCAGACAGGTGCTTATCTATGGTTTCTGTAGAATGAGGCAACTAGAAGAATTTCTACTTCCTCCCTGGATGGGATGCTGGTCCATTGCAGGGTTACTCCCAGTATTAAATTCACCGGTACCCATTTATACACCTGGGTGAAGAGAGCCACTGTGAGAGTGAAGTGTCTCGCCCATGAACACAATACAGTGTTCCCTTGAAGGGTTCAAACCTGGACAACCAGAGCTGGAGGAGAGCGCACTAACCACGAGGCCACCATGCCTCCATCATTGACATAAAGCTACCGAAGAAAGATCTCTTAGTCCCTCAACAGGCTGAAGATGAACCTATAATTTTGTAAGCTGGTCAGATGCTCTACCTGTGAGCTACAGGGTTTGCAATTAGGTTCAAATTAAATTTTAATTTTCAGCAATTTAAATCTTGTCCAGCACCCAGTCAAGGTATTTGCTTTTCTTAGTAACCTATGTCAATGATAGGTTAATTAACTACTGACAGAGGAAAAACGTTAATCTGCTGTCACTAAGGGGAACAGAGAAAAAAACCTGAGCATGTCGTGCAGAGGTCAAACTGACATGTTTACCTATTTAAATAATTTAGCAGCTTCTATGATAAATTCAGATTCAACAATCAGTTGCCATCACTTCCAAATAATATGCTTACAAGTCTCCTGCCCTGAGCATTACCTTCGATTGTTCCACTCATGCAGGAGTGACACAGGTCGTATTCACATGTCTGGCAATGCCATGGCTTGTTATCTGTGGGATTGTTGTGGACTGAACCACAGTTATCACAGCGCCACCCTCCACTGAACTGTGCATACACAAAATGTGAGTCTGCTCTGTACAGTGGGTGGGGATGTAGTGGGGTATTATGTGGTTTAAAACAGTTATGGCACACATCAAATTCACACTCTGAACAATGATGTGAGAATCTGAAAGAGATCAAGCAACATGTTACATATCACTGTATAAACTTAGTGTGACATGAAGAAATCTTTCACATGCGGACCCTCCCTAAAAACAGGCAGATAAAAACACATTTTTCTTTTCAAATACTGTGGAGGTAGCATTTTGGCAGAGAAATAAGATAAGAGAACAAGGAACCATGTGAACAAGGAATTTCAGAGTATTGAAGTAAATAAACAGAAACCTGGAGGGGAGTTGGGTAGGGGGGGAATTATTTTAGAATTCCGAAGGCACAGGGGGTAGAGCATTCTCAAATTTCTGAAAATAACAGGGGATTAAAATATGGAAGTCATCCAGTGGCGGATCCAGACCTTGAGCTAAGTGGGGGGAGGGGGAGGGGTGATGTCTTCTTTTTTTACCCAAATTAAGGGACCCCTCCCCTAGATCCACCAGTGCCATCTGTGGCTGGGTATGGATATTTTCTGGGATTGCCCAATCCTATTTAAACTGAATAAAATATCAGTACTAGAAAGATATTTTGAGACAAAGAAGTTATCACTTACGTCTCAAATGGCCTGCTTGAATTGCTACAGATGTCACACACCCAACTTCCCCCAGTTTGTGTATAGATAAGCGAGGTATCTACTAGGTTCAGTACATGGACATGAACTGGATGCTGCTTTGGCTCAAAACAGTTTCTGCAAATGTCAAAGCTATCACAGGTGGGACAGTGGTAGGAGAATGTTTGCCTTAGATTGTCACTTGTGCTTTTACAAACAGCACATCTCCAAATTCCATTCTGATTTTGATAAAGCAGCCTGCTTGTTTCCATATATAGCAAAGGGTGTCGATGCGCTGCAGTGCTTTGCAGAAGCTGCATGTGCATGCATGAATAGCACAAGTCAAAAGCGCATCGGCTGCAATGGAACGGAAACGACGTTGCACTGCTCTCGCCATTGCAATTGTCGCACTTCCAACGACCTCCATAAGCCTGGTACACGGTCATAGGATTAACTTGCTCCAACTCATGTTCATGAAGTGGGGTACGCATCTTCTCACACGACTTTTGAAACTGTGTCAAATAATTATCTTTATGAGATGTCCATTTGCCTGGCTCTTTCCAAGTCTGCAAAGTATGCAAATACAAAGAGTGTGAGTATAATTATAACGCACTGGATATCATGGAAAACCAATGATCAGCGTAAATCATGATTGATTTAAGCTAAATATCAGAGCTTGTTGAAAATATAAATAACATAACAAAATAATTCACCAACAGTATGTCCAGGGTGTTGGTCACAATTAATTCATTATTTCGAATTTGCAATAATTTAAACAGTTACATGCGACTACTCCTATCAAGGCCACTTAAGCAAATTCTTTGCAAACTGACCACTGGCATTTCAAAGTTTTAAAATAGTTACTAATCAAATTGACCACAAATCTGTTGCCTTCATAATGTATAGTATGATTACAAGGATAATTTGTTGGAGTCCATGATTTTCATTATTATTAAATTTGTAGAAATCTTTGTCACGCAGCCTTGGTTGGTGTAGTCACACTGTAATTAAAACAGATTTGGGTTTCAACAATGTTTTTGTAATTTTGGTAATTTTAACTGCAGTAACAACCCTATCTCTTTGGTATAAATATTACATCTGGCATTATGCTTATTACAGGGAAATGAATTTAAAAAATTGCAACTTGAAGGTAGAAAGCCATGATTTAATAAACAAATCACTGTACGTAAACAAATATGCATTGTTTTATTACCAGTCTAATTGTTC
>Ga0126338_10003587_pt1 | contig 10909 bp, 5 predicted proteins | sample OrbCmetagenome_2_FD_92529 | JGI IMG/M metagenome (GOLD analysis project Ga0126338, IMG submission 92529) | Coral microbial communities from Petempiche,Puerto Morelos, Mexico - Orbicella C C metagenome | ecosystem: Host-associated > Invertebrates > Cnidaria > Coral | place: Petempiche,Puerto...
AGAACGTTCAGCCGCAGCTCTAAAATTAGACGTTCTTATGAAAAGAAAAAAAAGAAAAAGAAAAAGAAAAAGAAAACAGAGAGAGAGAGAGTGTGTACGTAAGCGGAACTGCGTAAGCATAAGTGTAAGAGGAATTGAACCAGAAATGGCGCAAGAAAATATCATTTTTATATGCTCGGATATTTGTCCTTGGACATTATCTGTTCCTCGAAGCTCACAGTTTTCCTCGAGCTATGCTTTTGGAAAATTGTTCGCTTCCAGGAATAGAACAGATAATTAATATCCAAGCATATTTCCGCGCCAAATGAGGCTATTGTCTTTATTCAAAGTCTAGATATATTTTTACAATAACTATCTAATTTCGCGCGCTCTGATTGGTTTATTTTTATCATCAATCAGAGTACAGAAGGATAAAATTTTAATTTATGCAAAATTTTTATGCAAGCTTTCAAGTTCAATTTTCAGCTGTCAAACTGTCAACTTTTTAACCAATGAGATTTTATAGACTTTTTTAAGTAGCCAATCAAAAAGCGAGAAAAGCTATTGACAATGTTCGCGTCATTTTGAATAAAATTCACTTATCTTTGCTTACGGCAAGTTTACGGCGTCTTTTCCCCTCATTTATTCCCGGCATTTGACCATTTCGGGGTCTTGTTATTGTAAAAAACAAATTGACGTCAGTTTTTTATCCGTCTGTCCTCTTATTGATGATAAATTGCGTCTTAACATTGTCAAAGTGGCTGTGGAACCACGAGCCGCAGTTGGAGGGGTTCCGCAGTAAACTGACGTCAATTTGATTTGCAGGCCAATACAGCTGACAGTTCCCGTCGACCTTTGCAGGTCGCGCAAATTTTTTTTTTGCGGTGTTGATATTATCATATTTATCTTCTCATATGACTTGAAACTTATTCTTTCGTTCTGATAGCGTAAGTTAGAGGAAAATGGGTAAAAAAGTAATGTGTGGTTGTTGGCCAAACTTGAGGTAAGGAAGTTTAGTTTTCTGATATTTTGTGACACAAAACCTTGTGTACACAGCTTGCTCGGTCTCCATGGCATAAGCTTAAGCTCAAGTCTTATTGATGATTGGAAGAAATTTGATTGTCGCTCGAAAATATCTCATTGTTCGGTTTCATCTTTAAGCTTAATATGAATTTTGTACTAAAATTGTACTGTGCAATTAATGACATATTTTAAAAACTTTCTAAATGTGAGCTAAAGATCGATCTGCTGTACGTTGTTGTTGTTTATTAATGACGTTCACTTCGGTCGCGATATCCCTTCGTAAGCCCTCAAGCCGATTAGTCGTTAGCCGGTTAGAGTCGTAAACACTGGCTACTTCTCTTAGGGGTAAATACTAGATTGAATGGTGGGGGTGAACTTCATTGCGTTGCTGTGTCACTATGTAAGCGGTAAGGCATAAAGTTTTTTGGGAGGGTAATCCACTTAATTACGGGCGAAACGACTTATGCTTCTGATGTAAGCTTATGTATGTATGTATGTATGTCGTTCTTTTGCTCGAAAGCCGCGAGTAGTGCGAAAATGATGTACGTGTCGTACGGCAAGTCTTGTGTGTTCTGATAAGTCGATGAAAAACGCATTAAATGTCTACTTACTACGCTAGTATGAACCCACCTATTATTTGAAATATTTGAACCCTCTGCCTGAAAACTGATTGTTGTTATTGTTCATACAATAAATATCATGCTGTTTTCATAATTATCTGAGTAATACTTCCAGGCCTCTCCTAATTGATTGTAAGTTTGCTGGATAACATTTTCCATGTTTCTTGATAGAAACAGGAGTAGAAGTTTGTGTTAGGGTTAGGAATAATGTAGGGTCTCTCAAACTTCCTGTCATGTGTTTCTTGAACTATCAGTAGAAAAACAGGCAAATATGTTTATGATAAATATTTATCAAAATAAGTTGCGGATATAAACAGTAATTTTAAATTTACAGGCATGTTTCAGCAGAGACTTCTGCCTTCTCCAGTGCAAATATTGATGGAAGATGCAAATTGAAGATAAGACTAGCATGTGCTAATGAGAACAAATAGAAAATAAAACAGATGGAGCGATGACGTGTTGATAAATCCCATTGGGAATAGAATAGTTGAAACTACCTGACACTTAACCACACGTCTTTAACTATGGATAAGAACTCACAATCTGTAAACATCTGCATAATTCTGAGCATTACGTATGACTTAAGTTCCAGCAATTGCTTTCATGTAATTGATCAAGCTTTTTATTTTATTCCAGCTTAAGATAAATTAAGCCTGCCCATTCCGTGGGAAAGCCCTTTCCTGAATTAGCAACGTCAACATGTTAATTTAAGCCAATCTTTGTTAGCTACATGCTTTTGCAAGTGTATGTGCTCATTAGCATGCACTATTGCAGTTATTTATGTTCAATTTGCATCTTCTGCAACATGGTTGTAAAATTTAAAACATCTGAAAGTTGTTGTGACTTTCCAGCTGTCCAGTTGTTTTATTATTGAGTCACAGAACTACGACTTTAAGTATGTGCTTACTAATGGGCAAGCAATCAAATATGACAACTTAACTAGTGGATAAACACAGTTTCTGCTAAGCATTTGGGCAATAAAGGCAAATAAAATTAAGGTACCAAAAGAATGTCATAGTATGGTAACATTTTGAATACGGTTAAGAAGAACTCATCAAGACTTCAGCTCCCAAGCTGACCCCACGGGATAGAGATGAATTTGAAATTACCCATATTTTTAACTAAAATGGATGTTTTTATGTCTATTCAAAACAAAATAACACACACTTTAATAAGCATTTTTAGGAGGTGTAACATTGACCTTCTTGAGAATGAGTGTAAGCATGCGGTTCAAGAACTTGTCTGTGTGAAGGTGACGTGCCCTTTTCTTATAAACACTTACTGTAGCCAACTAGTCTCTCCTATTCAACCTATTGTCAGTTTTCCTAAAAGTTGATGTATAAACAGCATACAATCTTCTTCCATCTTGTGATTTATGAAACTGTCCCATGGAAAATGAGAGAAATGACATTTCTGAGATCCTAAATAAAAATTTCCTTTAGAAGCTTGCAACCTCTGCACTCAATAAAATGTTCTTTATGGTGGCTAGTCCAAGAGAAATGCACACCCCTCAATTTCTCTGACAAATTGAACCAATAAATTATTGATGCACTTTTAGCCATAACTCCCTGGGGGTATTGGACTGGTATTGACTACAGAAACTGAACCAATCAAGAATAATAGATTTTTTAGTTATATTATTGATTGTACTGATTACCTCACCAATTTTATAGTGATTGATTTTCATCAGTTGAACATGTTCGGACTACTTTGACATGTTTTGCAAATGGGGCTTGTGAAGTGTGGCAACTTCTCTCCAACTAAAAAGCAGAAAAAAGTAGTGTTTCTGCCTTTGAACAGGTATAGTTGGGCCAGATAAAAAAGGGGTTCAAAGGCCAAGTTCTCATCAGTAGTTTCTCAGCAGGGTACTAACTTTAACAAGTTCTAATATACTGTAAACTTCAGAAAGTAACTACCCTTGTTACTTTCAGAATTAGCAACCTTGGGGCTTGTTATTTCCCAGGGGTTATTACTTTGGAAGGTTCATGACTTTCGCGGAGCAAAAAACATTATATGAAGTTGGTATGACTGGGCTGTTCTGCCACATGGATGTCAGAACTCTTCATATCTAGACTGTGTTGTCAGTGGTTGACAGGAAAGATAGTTGGATATGATAAACTATTTGTACTCACGATGCACTGCTACATAAAGTTAGTGTGCTGTAACTATATATCAGTGTGCTGGCCGAGTTTTTAATTTAAATTTGAAGAAATGTTCCTTTTAATAAGCTACTGTTGAAAAAATTTTTAACGTGGATCAAAGTGTCCTATATTACGTTCCAGTTATTTGATGAAAATTCTACAGGTTTTGTTTTAACACGGTGCAACATTAACTGATGGGGCAAGAATTGATATTTCACAACGCCTTGTGGCGCAAGCAATACCTTCCCTTGTTGTTAATGTATACAAATGTAGTGCCTTAAATCAAGTTACCACACGTAACTTTCACCTACTATTAATTGGGAAAATAAATTTACTATTGAACCTGGGTCTCACTATTTGTGGGGGGGGTGGGGGGAGGATTAGGGAGGGCTCGCTACTTCTGGAGGGCTCGCTAATTTCAGGGGGCTACTATTTCCAGGATTTATTAGCGGCCACAAGTTTTTGATGTTACTTTTTGGGGGGTCGTTACTTTTGGAAGTTTACAGTATAATGTTGTTTTGTTTGCAGGTTCACATGGCATGACCTGATAGCACTATGTCTGGCCATTCTTATTCCAGTGCTTGTTATTATCCTCACAATGGTCGCAATCTTGCCATCACTAGGAGCTCCCCCATTACCTGACTTTTCAGACCCAGTTAAGGTATTACATTAGGCATAATAAGTTGTTTGTTAGTTTACTGGAGCTGCTGTTATGTAGTGTAATTTTGACTGTGTTAAAATATGAAACTATCCCATCTGTGTTGTCATCTTTGGGTATAAGATGTCCAAATTTCGGTGCTAGTGGGCGGTAACAAAGAGTGACTGATCATGCAATACAGGAGTGGAACGCTCTCCCAGAGTCTACAAGAGATGCAAATAGCCTAGATTTATTTCAGAAACTTGCTTAAAACTATTTTAACAAATTTTATTATTTAATAACTAGATCTTAGGATCCATTATATTTGTAGACTTTTCAAACATTTTTTAGGACCAGCCTGAAAACCACCTGAGGGTGAGGTTGCCTCCTCATTAAAGATATACTTTTTATTATTATTATTGTTATTATTATTACTATTATTATTGTTATATTATGTTATTAATACAAATGTTATTGTAAATAGTTTTGTGCTGTAAATAATTATCATGTAAAGTTTTAGTGAAGAATTTTTATGAGTCCAATAAAATTATTACTTACAAAAAGGTTTATTATTATTATTATTATTATTATTATTATTATCATCATCTTCTTTGTGTTTTAGCGATGCAGTTGTTAATGACAGTATCATCTTGATTAACACTTACAATAGTTGATCATCTGGAAGTTCTTTTATTTGAAATTCTCTGCTAAACTTGAAATTTCAGAGGTATCTAATCTATACTCCTCTGTGGTCATCACATTGAATTATTTGTCATGTCTATTCCTTGAAAACAAAATGGAAAGTGGAAATAAGAATTTAACAGCAGGTATCTTCATATCACAGCTCACTCCACTCTGTCTCTTAAAACATTGTAGCTCATTTTTGCTTGTCATTCCTGGGATGGAGATTGCCATTCTATTTCTTTTAAATGGCAAATGTTTTCGTTAAAAAAAAAAACGTATTTTATTTTTTGGCATGTTACAATTTGAGAGCTCCCCCCACCAAACAAGAAGAAATTACTAACATGAGTTTGTAACAAGACCTAGCTAGGCCATGCAGCTTTTAAATTTGTGTTAACTTTTCATCTTCAGTTGGTAATCATGGAAGGATTTCATAAAATTTAATTATTACCAATGAATCAAAGCAAGCTGAAATTGAAGTTGTTTTACAGTGGGTGATATGTTTGATTGAAATTTGAGGGTTGTAAGGAGAGAAACCATTTACAGTAATCAGTAGCCAGGGCAATGGAGCTCAATCACTGAAATGTAGTGATCTCTCTGTTCCTCCTTACCTGTACTGGAGTTCACAAAATAAGATAGATAATTAATTTTTATTAAGAAATAGATTCCTTGTTGCCATGTATCTGTTCAGTAACAGATCACAGGTGACATGAAAATGTGTTAAGAATGAAAAAGTGGTACACAAGGTGTTAGGTGAGTGTGTCACTAACGTTCTAATACCACATTTTGACATCTGCTATGATTTATCACTGAACAGATGCACTGCAGCATGAAATCTGGGTCATAAGTAAGACCCATTCAAAGAATGCAAATAATTCAACTTATCATAGAAAACCATGTAGCTCTTCAATAACCTTAGCCTTTTCACCATCTTGCTAGGGCTTTGAACCAAGAGGGACAAAACTGAGTGATCAAATAGTGACCTTGCAAAACTTTTATAGGAATGCGCTGGGTCATACTCTTTTTGAGCAGCCACCTCAAGGTCCACTACAGCAACAAGGAAATGTCAAGCGGAAACGTCGATCAGTTCAAGGTTCTCTTGAACCTCCACTTCCTCCTGATCCAGTCTACAGCCGCATGATATTTGTTTTTGAGTCTTCTAATCCCAAGGAAACCATGTTTGATGCAAAAAAACTTAAAACTGCTTGTTCCATGGAGACTGACATTCTGAAAAACTCATATTTTTCTGAATACTGCCGTGGAATTTCAGATGGAACTGGTAAACTACAGTGTTACTCGAGCTCCTCTCTTGGAAACTATGTTGCACTGCTCAACAACCGTAAATCATGTCTACATATAACAGATGATGATGTGTTATCAGTGAAGAATTTGTTGGGCAACTGTTCATCTTACTTTTCGAAGCAAACTTTGAAAGAACACTGTGATCCCTCAACCTCATCAGGTAACCAGAATGTTAATGGTTCAGCCAGCTTCAATGACTGTCCAAGTGTACCAACAAAGTGCACCAAACACAACGCTGTGTATAACATTTTACAGTATCTTACAGACAATGAGATGAGCCCATCCAATGGTATGTTTTTAAAATATGCAGCATCCCTTCCATCAGGTACTTTTAGTGAAGACTTTGTTTTTGATGATTTATATTCAAACTTAAAAGACGGTATTCCTGGAAGAGAAGGGGTAGAATTTGCATCCTTCAAGTTTTCTGGCTACAAGTTTGACCTATTCAACAAAAAGCTTCTTTCTGAAGTTATCTTTCCTGCTCTGGCTATGATTATTGTTTTCTTAATCATGTGGTTTTTCATGGGTTCATTCATTCTTACACTCTGTGGTCTAATGTGTGTTATCTATGCCACTGCTCTTTCATATTTTCTCTACACCAGAGTTTTTAGACTTGACTTTTTTCCTTTTCTGAATATTACCACATTGGTGTTTTTGGTGGGTATAGGGGCAGATGATGCCTTTGTATATTATGACATATGGAGACAGACAAGGACTGCTAATCCAAATGCAAACATCATGCAGTTAACATTGAAGACCTTACGCTATGCTGCAGTCTCCATGTTTGTGACAAGTTTGACAACAGCATCAGCATTCTATGCAGGAGTTTCTTCTACTATAACTCCCATCAAGCTGTTTGGAATATTTGCTGGCACATCCATCTTAACTAATTACCTGCTGATGATAACGTATTTCCCAGCTGTTGTAGCTTTGCATGAGAAATGGGTCTTGAAGTACACAGGCGGCCAAAGTGTAGACGCTATGGCATTAACAGAGTTGAAAACTGATTATGAAGTGATCCAACCTGCGCAAGACGTTGCTGGTCGTGAAAGCATGGATGCTGTGCCAACAACAGAATTGAGAGCTAATCATGAGAAGATCCAACCTGTGCAGGCAGCACCGACAGTGCAAGACATGTCAGAAAGTAGGAAAGCAGATTTACCAGTAAACAGCTGCACAAATCAAAAGGAAACACATCTTTGTATTCTCCAGGTTATTGACTTTCCTTGCTCTCTTTTAGAATCAGCAACAAATCATACCAGCAGAGTTGGCACAAAATTGTTTCAGGATTGGATACCAAAGGCAGTCATCAAGTTACACTGGTTGTGGATAGCATTGTTAGTCTGTCTTACTGCTGGATTTTTATGTGTCAATTTTGTAAAACCAGGTCTGCAGTTACCAAGCAGCAAAGATTTTCAAGTATTTGGTTCATCTCATCCACTGGAAAACTACTACTTAAACTACAAGAGCTATTTTAGATTTGAACAGCAAGTTAGTGGCTTATGGGTGGAGCTGTTTTGGGGAATCAAACCTGCAGATAATGGCAATCATCTTAATCCAGATGACAAAGGAACTCTTGAATTTGATGATAACTTTGGTGATCTCTTTACTCCTGCTGGCCAAAAGTTTCTTCGTTCTTTGTGTCAATCTGTTGAAAAGGAATCATTTTTTGAAGCATTCAGTGGTGGTCGGTGTCCCATCGAAACATTAATTGGCGAGTGTACCTCAGGACAGACCCCTTGTTGTGGAATCAATGCTTCCTTTCCTTTTCCAGCTGATGTCGCGGAAAAGTGTGCTAAACTCGCCTCAAGTTTATCGGGAGGAACAGGTCTTTTGTTTGATGCTATGGGGAATGTGAAAGGTTATCATTTGCTAATAAACACCAACCAAGCATTCTCAACTAACTTTACCTCCATGGATGGTTTCTGGAAGAAAGTGACATCTTGGGTTGATAGTAAAATGCCTGAAGCTCCACCAGGACTGCAAAATGGCTGGGCAGGATGCTGGGGACTGGACTTCTATGCCCTTCAAATTGGCCTGTCTGATGGAACATACTCGTCCCTAGGAATATCTGTTGCTGTGTCATTTACAGTTATGTTACTAACAACTCTCAACATCTTCATAAGTATCTATGCCATTGTCACCATCATTGGAATTATTGCAATAACCATTGGATCTCTGGTGCTAGCTGGCTGGCAGTTGAATATTTTAGAGTCCATTGTGATGTCAGTTGCTGTAGGATTGTCTATTGACTTCACCATGCATTATGGTGTGGCTTACAGACTGGCTCCAAACAAAAGCCAGAGAGATGGCAGAGTGCGTTACTCGCTGGTGCACATTGGATCTGCTATCACTATGGCAGCTCTGACCACATTTCTTACAGGTGAGGGACATATTAAATGTTTGTTCCTTCCATTAAATAGTAAAAAATCTTTTATTATAGACATGTTGAGTGTAGTTAGCACTGTAGTGCTAACTGGGGACACAATAAATAAATAAATAACCAAATATTACAAAATGTAGACTAATAGTAATAAAAGATTAGAGCAGCATGTTCACGTGCGTACTTTGCATGTTTGGTCTACTTTGGTGGCATTCGAATGGCTTGATAGAAAACTTTAAGTTTGATCGAATGACAGATAACGATCTGCACATGAATTTGAAGCCTGGAGATAAAGTGTTTTCAATTAATTAAGTATTCACTTGTATTAGATAAAAATATTTTCCAGGAAAGGCATTTGAATAATTGGGGACTCTTAGAATTCAATTTCAGATCCCAACACTTTTAACAAATAAGCTTGTTTCTTGAGAAAATAAAGTTTTGACCTGTGATCCTGCAAGACAGCATGTCACCAAATGTTTTTAAATTTTGTGTTTGTATTTGTTTACATTGTTGGAATTTACATCTTGTTTTCACAAATGAAAAAGGTGAATTATATTAATTATTATATTATATTTTCCTCTACATGACACTTCTCCCTGTTTACAAATTAAGAAATGAATTGTGTTAGAAAATAAGTTAATGTAAGGGTAGGTTGGCAGTGGCTACTTGTGTGGGCTTTCATACATGATATTTGTCTTAGTTTTTGTACAGTACAGCAAGAGGGGTACAATTAGCCCTGGAATCAGTCATTTTCTGGGTAGTTTTTTGCAAGGGGATGGGGGTGGGGGGAAGTGGTTGGTAGGAGGGAACAGGGATTAACCCTTACTGGTGCTAGTTACTACCCTGGGATCATGTAATCAAGGGCTCAGTTAGTCCAATTTGGCATTGCAATACATCACACTTACATATTTTCTATAGTAGTGGCATACCAGGTAAACCTCAATTTTTAGTGGCCATGGTAGTTTTCCTGATGACTGCCAAGTTTTAGCCCTGGTTTATTTCTCATGCTACATACCTTGAATGCTTGAACATTTTTAGAGTACAATTTCAAGACAAAATTAATATGTTAACCAGAAAAATCCCAGTCAAATATGAAAAACCACTCCTTACCTAGGAAACTGAACTCACTAGGAAAAAAAAAAGAAGTATTAAAAACCAACAGCCAGGGAAAGAAATTGATGCCATGTCTAGTTGGAACCCAAGCAGTCTTCAGAAACTAGAGACCATGTGATAAGTACTTAGGCAAAGAAATGAATGAATAAAGAACAAAATTCTGTCGGCCCTGACAAAGTGTGGAAAATACCAAACAATATAGATGTGTAAAAACTTTCACTGGCCCTGACAAAGTGTAGGAAAGTTCACACGGAATTAGCTACCCATTCGTGCAAAGGAAATTTACTATCAATGTGCAAACAAAGTATAAATAATGATCTGAAGAATATCACTATGGTTCAATACAGGTTTAATGATGATGCCAGCCACAGTATTGGCGTACTTTCAGCTTGGTCAGTTCCTTATGTTGGTCATGTTCTTTAGCTGGCTGTATTCCACCTTTGGATTCTTGTCAATCTGCACTGTGATTGGTCCAAAAGATAATTTTGGACAGCTAAGTATCACTCATCTGTTCCAGAGGTGTGGTCTGTGTAAAGTGAGTCCAGAGAACTCCAAGAAACCAGCACTGAACAATGAGAATGTCAACTTGGCAACGGAAGAAAATGCTGTCAATAATTTGCCTCCAGGACAAAAACCTGACATTACTACCCACTTCTGAAGATCATAAGTATATTAAATCTGGTATGTTTTTATAGGTGATTTGAGCTGTCTCTGAGAAGTTTGGGACACCATACAAGTAGGAAGAAACGTTTTTAAACCTTGTTTACACATGAGTTGTGGACTAACAATGACAAATACAAACAACTTGCAAGAATACATATCAGTTCATTGTTATAAGATGTGTGTAGTATTGAGGCTTATTATATCTAGGAAATGTCTGTGAGCAGAACTGTGGATGGGATAGGACATTTCTGTAGTAATCAAAATGTTGGCAGCATTTGGAATATTTAGGGATAATTAACTATATTTTTCTTTGAAATCAAGGTGAATAGTGCATAATATTTGCTGAGCTGCAAAGTGGCTCAGTAAA
>Ga0126338_10003589_pt1 | contig 10907 bp, 9 predicted proteins | sample OrbCmetagenome_2_FD_92529 | JGI IMG/M metagenome (GOLD analysis project Ga0126338, IMG submission 92529) | Coral microbial communities from Petempiche,Puerto Morelos, Mexico - Orbicella C C metagenome | ecosystem: Host-associated > Invertebrates > Cnidaria > Coral | place: Petempiche,Puerto...
ACTGAGAGATATAATAATTGTCACTTATTTTTTGCTTTAAAAGTTCAAACAATATCAAGGTGAAACAGATGACGATAGACTGAATGAATGAATGAATGAATGAATGAATGAATGAATGAATGACTTTATTTAAGTTTCAAAAGTATTTAGCTTAAAAAAAAAAAAAAAAAGAGAGAAGAAAAAACACACACACCCCCCAACAAAAAAAAACCCCCCCCCCCCCCCCCCCCCTTCAAAAAAAAAATCTTGCACAACCTGAAGCTGGAAACACTTCTTGAATTGCTCAAGAAAAATTTACCAACTCCCCAAGGCTAGAGGATCCTTGCCGCATTAAATTTCTAGCAATCCCTCAGCCTAAAAAAGGTTTATGAGCTTACCACAATCATTCTGCCATCCTGAGTGATGACTGCTACTGTGTCTGAACTCCAGAGTTAAGAATTCATTAAATTGTTTCTACATGCTGGCATCAAGGTATCATAGCCATGCATAAATGGGCACGAAGACTACTTAGAAAATCACTCCTTGTGAATCGATTGAAAGGTAAAATATACAATTCAAACAAGAACATGAACGTGCTCTGAAAACGGAACAATAAAACGTGCAAACAAACAAGGAAAACATGGATCAAAACAATCTGAAGCACACTGATTTATATACTAACGAGCTGCATTGATAAACAAGTACTACTTATCTGAAATGAACGAGTTAAATGTATAAAATTTTCTCTTTTCAAACCGAAACAATAGTAAAAGGATACGATTAACATACGATTCCAAAGTTGCCGCCATCTTAGAATGCGCGAAAAAACTGAGTAACCACTCTGTCATGTCCGGCGCTGCCGCTGGACAGCAAATCGCTGTCTCCAGACTTGTGTCCAGGTCTCTCAGTACAACGCCAGAATCGAAGTTTTCATCTTTGCATGAAGTTCATGAATTTTGTTTGTTTGTTGCATACGAGTTTGAACTGTGTTTGTCAGTTGTATGATGGATGGCAAGAAATGCTTTAAATGTGGAAAGATGGGCCACTTGAAACGAGATTGTCCAGAAAAAGCAAATACGAGTTTGCAAGGTTTGAAATGTTTTGCTTGCGGAAGACATGGACATTTTCAGAGAGATTGTCCAAACATGGCCACAGGAAGTGGAGCTGACACTTCTGCCGGGCAATTAAAACACTCTTCAAGTAAACGGCACTTGGAGATGCCCTTTCCAGACAGCAAGTCAATGTTTATTGACACTCACTGCCATTTAGAGTACGTCTTTGAAAGACTAAGACACTCTGGAAGTTTCTCAGAATTCCAAACAAGATTTCCTTTCCCTCCAAATTTTGAGGGCTGTATTACAACGTTCTGTGATCCAGCAGCATTTTCATCATTTGGCACTTGGCGTGATGTCCTGTCGGAGCAGGGGGTATGGGGGACATTTGGATGTCACCCACACAATGCAAAGTATTACAATGATGTGTTAGAAGCTAACATCATTCAATGTTTGGAACATCCCAAAGCTATTGCACTGGGGGAAGTGGGACTTGACTACTCCTCGCATTGTACTTCTCCCCCTGAAATTCAAAAAGAAGTGTTTACTAAGCAAGCGAACTGGGCTGTGACGTTAAACAAACCCTTGGTAGTTCATTGTCGGGAGGCTGAAACTGATACACTACAAATTCTCCAATCCTGTGTACCACAAGATTGGAAAATTCACATGCATTGTTACACTGGTTCAAGTGTATTTGCGACAAAATTCTGCCAAGAATTTCCAAATCTCTTTATAGGAATGACAGCAGTGGTTACTTTTGCGAAAGCTACAAATATCCACGAACTTGCATTTGATGTGCCATTAGACAGACTGCTGTTAGAGACTGATGCTCCATATTTTGTTCCATCACAAGTAGCTGATAAACGTAACAAGTTTAGTAACCCTGGAATGGCAATATTTACTGCTCAGAGAATTGCAGAAATTAAGGGTATTCCTTTAGATGTAGTCCTTGAAGCAGCAAGAGAGAATACTGCAGCTCTCTATGGAATATAACTGATTTGAGCTGGATTTTGAAATACTAGAGCAATCAGAGGATCATTTTTTGAAAACTTTTCTAAAGAAGTCTTAGTCTTAAAAAAGTACATGTATGCAGCATTCAAATATTTTTTCTGATACAAAGCATTACATGTATTTTATAAGTTGGTGGGAGTTAATAGCTTTTGCTACCCAGTTTCAAAATAGGCTGTTTCCTCCAGGTACATGTACATCATTTCTTTCAATCAATCAATCTTTGCTATTTCATTTAAAATAGAGCCAACAGACATCACAGCTACAATCCCTGCAGGCTATAGGACCTTCTGCCACTGATATTTAATGAGTGAGTGATTACAAAATCCGTCTATCAAATTGTTTCCGAGTTGTTAGAACCCTCTTGTTAAGTCTACCATACACACAATCCAAACATCAAAGGTGCAACAATTATGTATTTTATTGCTTGATTGAGGTGTTAATTGGATGATATCTTACAATGGAAATCTCATTACCGTTAGGCAGGAAATTTTCATTCTGATAAAAGGGGGTCAAAATTGTTGCTTCTAGAGAATGACTCAGCATTTTGAACCTCGTTGTTACAAGGTCTTTTTACTTGGAGAAATAAGGCCAGGCTGTAAAACAGGAATCGCTAACAATGCCAAAACAGTACAAAATCCAAAAAAAAAGTGATAGCCAATATTGTCCACCAGTATCCCAGACAGTGAGATCATTGACAATTTTCCCAGTACTTCTGCAGTAGCAAGAATAGCACCATGTGTTGCTCTGATACCCGGAGAAGAACTCTGAGAACTTAGCATCATAAGTGTGAATGTTGCTGTGGTAACTGTACCACCCGTTAATTGAATGAAGCACTCAAGAATTATAACTGAAGACTTAGTTAATGTTGTTAGAGATAATATCCATACTGAAGCAAGAGGAATGAGTCTTGCAAATGACGTCCACAGTAGTACCTTAATCACCCATGATCTATGTGTGAAAAAAAAAAAACATTGAATTCAAAATGAAATTAATGTATCGAGTACAGCGGGACATTGGTACATGTATTATCAGTCCAAAGGAGAACATATTTACAAAGCTTATGTTGGGTGTGGAAGTTAGACTGATTGACAAGACAATAATTGTTATGGACTGTGAGAAATGCTTTGCTAGGTCGCTGAGGAAAACCTGCTAATTCTTGAAATTTTCACATGCGTGTAGGACACTTATTGACTTTGTTTTCTTATTGTATGCGTGTCTTTTTATCGCTGTGTTGATAATTTTATACAGGCAAAAACTAACGATAGATAAATCCGACGTTTCGGCGACATCTTGGCGCCATTGTCAAGGGAAACTAATTAATTAGCGATTTCAAGAAAAATTAGATGTTGATCAGAAAAGCTAAAATCATTTTTCAAGTCTGCTCAAATAACTGGAATGTTTTATGATACTATAATGCATGGCTTAAGTTTCTCTAAATGTTTTTAAGTTTATAATTTAGATGCACAGAAAATGCTAGACCTTCATTTTATTTTATACATGTATGTTCTTAACTTTGTAATAGCATAGCTTTTAAGCCAGTCAGAGAGGACTTAGAAATAAAAAATGTAATGTAATCACCTTTGTCCATGATGCAAACCAACAATCCAGCCTCCTAGTGTGGACCCAGTAATTGAGAATACTTGACCAAATATTCCAAATATCACTCCCACTTGATCCTGGGGGATTCCTTGATCTATCAGATATAAAGGAAGCATGCTAACAACACCTTGTTCGCCAAGCTTGTATGTTAAGACACAGCATACAAGCCATAAGAAATCAGACGTTTTGAAAATTGTTTCCACAATGTGCTTGACACTTAGCTTGCCGGTTTTACATGTGTAATCATTTGAAATTGGAATTTGATTCACACTGCTGTTTTCCCCATGCTTGGAGTTGGTTGATACACCCAGATCATGAATACTTTCTTTAGTGCGGTCTCTGTATGTTACGTCCTCTCTTTTGTTATGTTGTGTACAGGATTCGGTGTTCTTGTTAAGCAACACAACAATCAAGGTGGCAATGTAAAAGAAACCCCAAAGGGTAAATAGCCATTCCCAACTGCAGTAGACACTAAGCCACGCAAGGAGACCTCCACCAAACAGAGCACCCACTTTATAACCAACCACTTGCAGTGTACTTCCTATACCTGAAAAATATACAACAAAATAATGGATTATTCAAGTCCACTCATAACTATGTAGATGAAGATCCATTTCAATGAGTTGTCGTTAGACATTTAATAAGAATTTCTCACCAAGCTCCGATGGCTTAAGTAGACTAATGGCAAACGCATCCACCGCCACATCTTGCAGAGCAGACGTTAAATTCATCCAGAAGACACAGAAAAGAAGAATCATGGTACTAGTTATTCCCACAAAAGCTGATATGAAGCAAAGTAATGACATCGCGATCGAGCCAAATATTATCCAAGAATTTAAAGACCACAGACTGTCTATTAAGGGTGCTACCGAGAATTTAAATATCCATGGTAAACTTAGCAGGCGACTAAGCCCTACTTTTGACAGGGAAAATTTTTCTTGCCGCAGAAGTAATGGAAGCAGCCTGACTTGGAAACCATACGGTAAACCTTGACCGAAATATAAAAGAAAGAGGAGGACATGCACGTTCGCCATCTTGGAAAGTGGCGATAAGAGACTGGAGCGTAGCTTGGAGGCCAGGCCATCGGCCGTCGAAGGTATTTCGTGACCCAAATAAATGCTATCCAGGGTGCAGCGCCGGGTGCAGCAAATCGGAAACATGTATGCCTTCTCGAGCATCACTTTTAGAAGGTATCTTCCAAGATCCCAACATTTAAAACCCTTAGCAGTTTTTCTGAGATCCCAGAAAACCAAAGCGATCCGGCCGGAGGATGAAAGCCATACTCCTGGCTCAGCAAAATCAGAAACGGAAAATATTTCTGTGCGCCCCTTCGAAGACATCCCTGGACCTCGGAAAAGCTTGAAGTCGTTCGCAGAGTTTTTCGTTAAATCCGAACGTTTTACAAAAGCATACAAAGTGTATGATCTACTGTTTGAGAGATATGGTCCTATTTTCAAGGAGAACATGACTTTCGGGATTCCAGCACTGCATGTCATTGATCCTTGTGATCACGAAATGGTTCTTCGTGCAGAAGGAAAATACCCTTCAAGACCAATAATAGATTTTTGGCTCGAGCATCGTCAACGGAGGAATTATTTCCCTGGCATGGTACTCTTGTAAGTAACACAATCATATTTTTTTAGTGACAGCGTATCACCAGAATTGAGCGTTTTGTTATTCAACAATTAGACCCGTAGCCCGCAAGGGCTACGGGTCAATAGCCCATGAGGCGAAGCCTTATGGGCTATTGAACCGTGGCCATTGAGGGCGAAGGGTCTAATTGTTTTAGTATCACCCAACTAGTCGGACAGAAAAGACAATAATAAAGTTAGCAAATGCAAGTTGAAGAAATATTTATCTGGGAATAAAACGAAAGAGAGCGTCACGCTCGATTGCGCCAATTTTACTACTCGAGGACTATTACTAATAGACCTCTAGTAGCGTAGCCAATTAAAATGCAGGATTTGCATTAGTCCACTAGTTGGGTGATACTAATTGGGAGTATGACTATATCACCCACTTGTTTTGGTGGGAGACAGACGCACACGCGCTCATATAACCCCCGCGTCACCCAGCGTGGGGAAGGGGTGGGGGATTGTGAAACGGTGGCAAAATGTGACTCAGGGCCTGTTTATATGGTCTCAGGTACCCAAGACAACCCTCCCCTTGATTTACTCTGGCTGAGCTAACTTTTCACTTATTTCTTCACAACTTTTTGTATACACTATTCACCAGTCTTTGATTAACTGGCCAACGTTGGTAAGTTATTTTGGCAGTTTAGATGGATGTTAGTGGGTGAACCGTTATGGAGCAGTGGCCATTGTAAACAGGTTAAGAAAGAGTGAATGTTTGGACCATCCAGCAGGACAAAAGAAAGTGGCTGTTGTAGAGAGGTGGCTCCTCTGCCCTACAAAAAAAAGAAGTGAAAACAACACGACATTTAAAAACATTGATTTATGATACAGTTGAACCCCTATTAAGTGGCCAACCTCAAAGAAAAATGGATGGTGGTCAAGCTTAATACGGGTTGGTCCTTTAAAAGGGGTTCTTGTACTTTGGGTATTTTTTAGATTGGGTTATAGCTTAGTGAATATAGAATCACATCTCATTCAAGACAGTCATAATAAATGTGTGTTTGAATGTTTTTATCAGTCATCAAATTCTCTTATCTGCCATTGTCTTTTCAAAAAATAAAGCCAAACTTTGAGTGGCTGCTTAAAAGGGGTAAGAGAGGAAGGGGAAAAGGGGAAACTGCTTGATAGGTGGCTGCTTAAAAGAGGTTTGACTGTAATCTGTTTGTAAATCTTTTAGGGAAGGAGAAGAATGGCACAGAGTACGATACAGTGTGTCCCCTAAAATATTACGTCCAAAGATTGTAGAGGAAAACATTGATAACTTTAATGCCGTAACCAAGGATGCAATTACAAGTCTGGTTAAACTAAAGGAAGCATGTGGACCAGATAATCATATTCCTGACTTGGAAGGCGAGCTGAGTAGATGGGCCACAGAAAGTATGTCTTTAAAACACCAATAATTGTATTCATAATTTTGTTTTATCTTGTTGATGTATCAATCAAGACAATGGCCCCCACATATATGATTGATACTTTCCTGTCTTCTTTCCAAATTAACAAAGATCATTTGATTATTCAGTAGAAAGTTTTAACAAATAGACTGAATACAAGTATTTCACAAGTCAAAACTTTTTATTTATATTTTTTATACCTTAAAAGTTTGCGGTACATCCAGTAATGAATATCATTTTTCAACTTTTTTTCATTTCACAGTTAATACATGTATTTATAAATTTGCATAAGCAAGTAAAAACTAACAATATAATGTCCCGATGTTTCAGCAACCTCATGATGCCGTTATTAGGAATGAATAAATGAGAGCGTGTTGTATACAGGTAAGACCTGTAGTTAGACAAAGATTTCATTTAATATGTAAATCTACAGGTCTTACCTCTTTTGAACTCACTCTCATTTATTTATTCCTTGACGTCAGGATGTTATATCGTTAGTTTTTAACTTACTTAATTGTTAAGTATTTCAAAAGCATTATTAATGATAAATTTGTAATTTTTTTTAAGGTGTGGGAACAGTGGCATTTGATGCTCGTCTTGGGTTATATGAAGATCCTCCCAAAGAAGAAGCCATGAGATTCATCCAAGGTGTTCGTGATTTTTTTTCACTCAGTCATGAGCTGTTTTTTAGCTTATCAAGGAGAATTGCCAAGCATTTTGATATTGATACACCAAAACTGAAGAAATTCTTCAAGACTGGTGATATTCTCATAGAAATTGGAGAGGGTTTTATTGACAAGAGGATGAGGGAGCTGAAAGAAATGGCGGACAGGGGAATTGATCCCTCTGGCAACACCCAAGGTATTAATAGTTATTAACATTATCTGATACACTGTATGTAGAATTTTTTGTTGTGTCGTATATTATTATATTACAGTCTTGAGAATAACTTCTGAAATAACCATAGGCTCTCATCTCAGTCTGTGTGGCTGACACTCATAGTGCATGAGTTACTGTAGACTGCAAGCAGTCTCTCTTTTCCTCAAAAACTGTGGGGAAGAATGCAAAACAAGTAAGCATGCGAGCATGACTGTGAGTGTGATGTGCGATTGGTGACGCCACGAGCCGCTAGTGGCACGGGCATGGGAAGACAAGCAAAAAAAGAGACTGGTTTCATACAACAATTCAGTTGCTACTTTGACAGGTCGCATCAATGACACCTCCACCCTGTTTTGAATATGACACTATAGTGTCTAATTTTTTAGACGAATCTATCGAAGCTATATCGATCCCGTAAGATGTGATGAATGGTTTCACAGATTGCAGCTGAAACCAGGCCAACAGGAAGCTCTACACTACTTTAAAGTCCTCCTGATACTACAGTCCTTCAAAAACAAGGGTGAAGTATTACTACTAAAAAAAGGTCGCAAGAGCGAAATTCAAAATAGAGCAGCAAATGTCACGAACCATAGGAGTCGCACTGTAGGAGACAAACATTTATAACAGAGTTTTGGCGTGCCCTGCATGTCACTTATAAAGAGTACTGACAGATGTGCATCATAACTTCGTAGACTGACCAGAGTGCCGTGCATCCAAATCATTGTATGCAACCAGTGCAGTCTCTCTTCTTGGTCGTCTTCCAATGCCCACACTACCAGCAGCTCACAACATCGCCGCGTCATGCTCACAGCCACGCTCGCATACTTACTTGTTTTGCGTTCTTCCCCACGGATTTTCAAGGAAAAGAGAGACTGCTCACAGTCTAGAGTTACTGTTAGTGTTTGGCAAGTTGTGATAATAATTATTGTAATATTGTTTTTGGGTGCATAATTTTAATGCTGTTCAATGCACAGTTTACAACCAATGAAAAAATAAGAAATAGTTAAATAAATAAGGTCACAAAATCTAGGAGCAAAAGGTTACTGCATTTGCTATATGTATACAATTGATGAAATTAAATGTAAAAAGTTGTAATGGCATCTTTTGAGTGGGAACAAATCTAGCAAGCAACTCTTCAAACATATCGAACATGAACAAGGTAACTCTTGAGTAAAAATTACAAATAGGTTTCCACAGTTAGTTGAAATGACTTCTCAGCATTCAGCTAAAATGAAATGTGACAATTTGATAAATAGTATTTTTTATTATTATTTTTAATTGTTTTACATTAGTATAGTTCTCTCATAATAATCAATTAAAACATATAGACCAAATTTGGTAGAATTATCATATCTTCTCTCGGAAGAGTGAAAATGTCTGACAAAATGTAAACGACATGTAGTCAAACCTTTAGAAGGAAATAAATAGTAATCGTAAGTTTCAACTTTTGAACCTTCCTTTGGGACAAGCTAGCTATGCAATTACCAGAACAATGTATGTTGGCTTCATAGTCTTTGACCAACATGTCTGGGGGAACTTTGCTTAATATACTTGCTGCCTGGGCAATCCATTATTAAGGCCTTGTAATAATAAAAAAAAGATGTTGTGGTTATTTGGGAATGCTAACTGTAATGTACACCCATGGCACTCCTCTTTGTGCATTTCACTCTTGAAATAAATTAACGTTAATCAAATTGTGTATTTTATTTTCTCTCTCACATTTACATACAGTTGTTTCAATGTTAACATACTTGCTCACCAAGAAGGAACTGACTCCTGAAGAGGTTGTTGGTGTGGTGTTAGACGTAGTAGGTGCTGGTGTTGATACCGTAAGTATATGTACAGACATCTTAATAACCAAGTTTGAGGGCAATTGATGCTGGGAGAGTATCAGCACTACTAGGTCTTTGCTGAACAGTAAAACAAACTTTATGTTGTATTCCATGAATAGAAATTCTTCTTGTTCAGTTTCTCATTCTTTATACTTGTAGTTTTGGACATCGATGTCCTGTTCCACAGCAATTACAGCCTTAAATAACAACAGCTCCACGTCCTGGGCCCAATAATCTGATAAAATGATCTGTTTATATAACCACAAGTCCACTGATTTTAGCACTATTTAATCAAACAACTGTTCACGTAGCAATGAATGAAAATGGAACAAAACTAACACATGGCGATGCAGAAAACAAAAACTTATTGCTTCAGCAATCTCAACCAATGATAAGTCAGCCCTCACATTATTATATATCAACATTTTCAACTGATCATTTGATTATTTTCTCTCCTTTTCAATAATGTAGACCGCAAATTCTCTTCTGTGGCTGATGTATAATTTGGGACGTAATCCTCATGTGCAAGAAAAACTCTACCAGGAAATTGAGAATGTAGTAGGAAAAGAAGAAGATGTTACATCTCAGAGTCTGGCAAAACTGTCTTATCTCAAGGCTTGTGTCAAGGAGTCTTTGAGGTGACATGTCAGTTCCATTAGCTGATGTACAGTAAAATTCTAATTAGTCTTCATTCAAAGATTCATTCATGAATCAACAATGCATTGTATACCATTTCAAGTGTAATCTGTGCAATGCAGATTATGTCGGCTACAGATGCCGACACCTGTATCAACGTATTGAGGAACATAAGGGGTCTGCAATCGGGAAACATGTCAGAGAGCAACATGGGAGGAACCCAAGTGACATCGATCTTAAAAGATCTTATGGAGGCCAACTTTGAACAAGCAGTTGGACCCCATCTGCACAAAATTATTTTTATAGCGAAGTGTATTTTATATATCACACTTACCAGGTATTGCATCTTTTGTAATTTTTGTCCTATTGTCTTATCTAGCCTAAATGTATTTTAGTTTTTATGACTTATGTTTTGTAACACAAAGTGCCTATTCACATAGTTTAATTGCTTTTCAAATTCTCACGTCTTACTACTCATATATGCAAAAAAATTTATATCACTTTTTAAACTTGAAAATGATCGTCTGATTTTATCTCTAGTTTTTATCCTAAAATGTGTTTTGAAAAAACTACTTATTAGTATTTCATTATAATCCTTTTAAATTTAGCAAGACATACCCACCTCATAGAGATACTGTTAATAAAATTGTTATTATTATCATTATCATTATTATTACATGTATTATTTTATTGTTATTTTTATTGCTATTGTTATTGTTATCATTATTGAATCCCTTACTTAAACGCTGTGATTGAATAAACTACAGAAGCCAATAGACCATTTTACAGTTGTCTGCTCAGTGACCTGGTCTTTGTATGGCAGCGAGGCTAGAGTTGACCTTGTTTTGATACAGACCTCACTGCTTTTGTCATGTAAATGCACCTAGTTAGCAT
>Ga0126338_10003590_pt1 | contig 10906 bp, 4 predicted proteins | sample OrbCmetagenome_2_FD_92529 | JGI IMG/M metagenome (GOLD analysis project Ga0126338, IMG submission 92529) | Coral microbial communities from Petempiche,Puerto Morelos, Mexico - Orbicella C C metagenome | ecosystem: Host-associated > Invertebrates > Cnidaria > Coral | place: Petempiche,Puerto...
AGCACTATCACGTGACACTGTTATTATGCTCTACAAGGTTGTTCTAGCTTTAAAATCTATGGATAAGATCCCTATGTTTGTCCTCTCATATTGAATCTATGCAGTATTTTCATATACCTTTTAGGGCAAAAAAACTTTTAGGTACATTGTTTACTTTGGCACCCTTGAAATGAAATCAACAAGGACTTCACATCTTCATTTCCGGGCTGTCTAGTTTTCTTTGCTGTAAATGTTTCAGGGTTTGGTCTAGAATTTAGTTATAAATGAAGACAACATCCTCCAGCATATAGCCTTCCTTCTCACTGCTTAGTCCTTATTCAGAGTCCTTAGTCAAGAAACAAATTCTGCCCACTGCTTTTGAGGTATCTAGACAATTCTTTTTTGAGGTTACTCTCTAAATCCTCTTTACTGTTTCTTCATGATTAGATTGAGATTGTCAGGAGAATTTTAAGCTGATCACTTATGAGGTTTAATGGCTAAGGAAGCATAGATACATGAACTGGAAAGCAATTGGTCAATGATCCAATTAGGCCCTTCGTCTCACAGTTTGAATATTCATCAACCACAGTACTTCGGGCATTGTATTCTTAAGGAATGCTTGTATTGACCACATCCTGAAGGGCTAGGGTATCTGGTTAGGCATATAACAAGGGTTTCTTGAGATAATCAGTGAAACAGTAACATCTCTATTCATTTAAATTCTTGGGCTGTATTATGTACAATAGTAAAAAAAAATCTATTCCTTTTAAAAGAAAAAAAAAATTTTGAGACTCACCTAATAAGGAATCCAATGTCTCAATTTGATTGTTTTTCCTCTTGCATCTCAGCACAGCTTTTGTTTTTTCTTGGTGTTGTATCTAGTAAGAATCAGAAATGTTTTAACCCGAATGACTCCTTTATATCATAATTTTGCAACTAAGAATAAACCATCAGATTTTTTCTATTTCAATCCTGCCAGGGCAAGGTTTGACAATGAAGGTAAGGTTAAGTCTGCATCAGGCTATGTGATCCAAACCACCTCAGCTTATCCAGGTGTGGCTACAGAACAGACGATGTTTGTACTTTTTGTGAGGTCGAACCAGAAACTTTGTACCATATCCTTTACTAATGCCCTTACTCAAGGCAATTTTGGAATAATTTTGAATCTTATTGGTGCCTTATACATGTATCAAATCAACAGGTTTGTCTTTCTTTGCAGAATGTTACATTTTGTACAATATCTAAGCAATGCCCTTCAGCTAAATTACTTTATTAGTTTATTATTGTTGGAAAGCCGTTTTGGTGGGACAGCAGAAGGAACCAAATACATCCTAAAATTAAAGGTTATCAAAACAAAATAGCTAAAAAATATGAAACTGAACATAAAATCAATAAGAAGGATTATATAGGAAAAAAAAATGGATATTTAGCCCTCGCCAGAAATCAAATCAGTATGTAGATAGATTGAATACGTAAGTAGCCAAAGAAATGATTTAGATTGATTTGCTCTTTGTAATCACGAAGTTATTCATTCATTTATTTTTTGTGTCCTCTGTTCTTGTCTTTTTTCTTGTGTAGTTTTATTTTTGTCACTTGTACTATAACGTAAGCTACTGATGTAAACTTAATAGCCATTTATTAATCTTTTGCCTTTTTTTTTTCCAAATTGTTGTGAGTCATTGAATGGAAATAAAAATGTGGAAAAAAAGTTTCTGCTGTGTTATTATTCCACCTGGATGAGATGCTATTAGCACCCCAACAATCAAATTCGCCCAGAACCCATTTGTACACCTAGGTGAAGGGAGTTACTGTAGCATGAGAGTAAACTGTCTTGCCCAAGAACACAATGCATGCAGAGACCCTAACCATTAGTTCAAACCCAGACTGCTTGATGTGCAGACCACTTCACTAACCATCAGACCACTGTGCCCCTCCTCCCCAAGAGCAATACTCCTCAACAACAGTACCCCACACATTGCAGTCTTAAGGATTTTTGTACACCCTACCCTTGAAGGGCTAAGGTATATAGCTACATAACAATTAATGGTTTTCTGAAATGGCTGAAAAGTTGTGCAACAAGAACGTCTCTCTATTTGTTTTAACTTTTTGCCTGCATTGTGCACAATGTTATTATTATTATTATTCCTCGTACATGATACCAAACATAAATAAAATTGTGACTGACCTGCTAAAGAATCCAGCGTCTCAATTTGATTCTTTCTCCTCTTCAGTCTCAGCGCATAGCTCTTTTCCTTGCTTCTCTGTTTTGTATCTAGCAAGAAACTGCAAATGTTGTAACTTTATGCAATTCCCTGATATTGTAAGTTTTACAAACTACACAGATTTGTAAAGATTTAACCCTACTAGGATTGGTCCTTTTGCTTAGTCCATTGAGCAAGACCGTAAATAACCGTGAGGAAAAATGGCCATGTGAAATCCTGGGGGAGTGCTTCTTGCCTTCAGGAGTTCACGCAGCCATTTTTTCTCGTGGTTTTCTTTTGAGTCACACATGACAGACTAAGGAAAGACAGACCACTCATAGTCTAGTTTGGACTATGAAGGTAACGTAATGTTTGTATCAGGCCAAGTGGTCTAAGCCACCACAGCTTAACCCAGTCTCTGTTGCATTAAGTGATACTGAGTAGTTCTACTCCCCCCTGGATGGGATGCTAGTCTGTCTGTTTCACACAACCAAACAATTAAAAAAAATTATCAGATTTTTAATAGTTTCAACCCTATGGGGGCAAGGTTTGACAATGATGGCATGGGATGAGTTGATGCAAGTCTGTTGCAGGGTTAAGCACCCATGCAGATTAAATTTACCCAATACCTGTTTGCACACCTAGGTGGAGAGAGAGAGAGTGTGTGAGAGTAAAGACTGTCTTGCCCAAGAACACAACACAGAGACCCTAACCATTAGCACTAACCAAGACTTCTTGATCTACACTCCATGCAGTGTGCTTAACAGCTGTCAGATTTCTGTGTCCTTTCACTCTCAAATGAATAAGGTATCCCTGGGCATTACACTTTTAAAGAATTTTCAAGGTCTCAAGTGCAGTATGGCCACATCCCTAACTCAAACCCTTCCTTTAAAAGAAAATTAATACTCACCTTTCAAGGGACCCAATGTCCCAATTGATTCTTTGTCATCTTGAATCTCATTCTTGCTTCCCTATTTTGTATCTAGTAAGAAACAGGAAATGTTTTTACCTTAAGTTTATGACAGCCTTCACAAACTACACAAAACTAAGTCATCAGATATTTTAAAAAAGGTTTCAGCAGACGGAGCCCTACTTGGGGAGAAGTTTGTGAATGAAGGTAAGGTAGAATCTGTGTCAGACCAAGTGATTCAAAACACCACAGCTTATGTGCATTTTTGAATAAGTATTATAATTTAGTCCCCTTCCCCCACCATCTGTTGCAGGTTTATCCCCCAGCATTGAATTCACCTAGTACCAACTGTACACCTGGGTGTTGAGAGGCACTGTGAGAGTCAAGTTCCTTGCACAAGAACAAACCAAAGACTGCTTGATGGGCAGTCCAGTGCACCAACCATTAGACCACTGACACTGTCTCTTCAATTTCCACAATAACAGATCATAACTAAAATTGTTAAGGAACTACGGATACATGCAGTGGAAAGAAATTGGCTCCTCCTCCCACAAATGAGCATTCATCAACAACTGTACCCCAGGGATGGCTAGGTGATCTCCTCACATACATGACACAAAAGATTCTTGAAACAGCACCAACGAAACAACATTGAACAACACTTAAACAACTAATTGTCATCTCTAGTGCAGGTACACGTACAAAATGCAGCAAAATTAATAAAGATCAGTAAGCACTGCAAACATTCCATTCCATTCCATTCCATTCCATACACCACTAACACCGGCGGATAAGCCGCACTCGCAGATAAGTCACACCCCGAGTTTGGCAACTCAAATTTTGGAAAAAAGCTTTTGGAAAGAAATCAATGAAAACAATTTACAAGTGGAGCTTGAGAAGGTTCTTTACAGTAAGCTTGATTTATTGAATGCAAACCCAAGTAAATGCACTAACATTGAAAACAGAGACTTCAAACTGACACCCTTAACTACAATTTTAGTTCTGCAATAGTATAGACTCTATGTCTACGGACTTTTACATATGTTTGATCTTTCTCTGGTATATTGCAACCACTATGTTTTCATTCCTGTCAGTTTTTCAATAAAATTTTATGTACATCAACAAGAACATTTTCCTTCATTCGTTTGTAGCTTAGTAGCCAGACATTTGACCAGGAGATGGAGTACTGGGCACAAGTAGCTTTTGAGATGCTTTCTTTGATCACAGCTCAGTGTGACAATGTTGCCACAATGTAAATACCTTTGTGGTTGACTGGAGATTCCCTGCCAAGTGACATAATGTAAGCTGCTCAGGAATGGCTACATGTACTTTAAACAGGTTAAAATAATTTTTAACAAAGGTTTAATGCTGTTTTAGTCTCAGCATATAGACTAATTAATTGTTGCTTCTCTGTTTTCTATCAGGTAAAAAATAGGAAAGGTTTGAAAAGCAGTCTAGTCTTGTAAGCACTGGAAAAACTGCAAATATGTAACAAGGGGCTGCAGTGTGAAGATGAATGGTAGAACAAAAGGAAAGGGATGCAGATAGCAAACACTACCCAAAAGGTTCCCCCATTAATATGCTTTACCAATAATCTTGTCTGATAGCAATGCAGGATGTGTATGCTCGGGAGATAAATAAGGCTTATATGAAAGACATGCAGCTAGGATTTGCCTGTCATACAAACTGCTGAGAACCTGTTTCTACTTTAAACAAAGCAATATGCTAAACATTTGAACCTCTAATGAAGCTGGTAAATGCACTAACCTGCTATTGTTGTCTCATCCAACTATCAGCATGATGGTGTTCAGGCCTTGAACAGTGCAACATGCAGACCTTGATTTGAGTCTCAGGTCAGGTGTTATTTTACTTGGCAAACATCAGAACCTGCTGTCTGCTGGCTTTAAGATGAGATCATTCTGCTCAGGATAGTGTCAATAACTAAACTTTCATCTGGACACTGATTCCTATAAGAAAATACAATATTGTGTTGAAATCAAAGACCTCTATGTCAGTCAACTCATTCATGCTTCTGGCATTGAAGTGATTTGGGCAGTAAAATTGTAAATTTATTAACGTTGGTGGCACATCAAGAAGGTTTGTAAATACACAAATGTATTTATCCTGTATGATATGATGAGCACTTTAACATTATACATGTACATGTATTTATGTTTATAAATATCTCTTTAACTTAGTAATCTACAGTACTTTTAATTGTACATGGAACAATAACTTAATGAATAAGCCCCTAACAGACACTTGCACTCCATCTTTATCCACACTTATCCAGTCCCAACATCTGCAGACAGCCTGTCTGACTCAGAAAGTAACTCATCCATCCCTTGCATTAACCTATGTGTTTGTATTTAACATAATAATTATTCAAGTCTTTGGCATCCTTCCACATAGATGTACACACTAAAGCAATATGAAGCTATTATTTTGTGGTTAACTTTGTTTTTAAGATAAAACTTGTTACAGTTTGAAAGGCTGCTTTAATAGCTGTTGTTATAACTATCACTTGTACTGTACCTTAACCAATCAGTTTCCATGTTGATATCATATTATCCTGTGTTGAAAATCCAGGCTCCTTTCTATTTGATGAAGTGATGCATTCTGTGGAAACAAACAATGTACATGCATTTATGTATGAGGGTACTCTTCTAGATCTGGTAATAATTAAAACTACATTACTTACATTCATTGTACATTTATAATTTTTGTCTGTCAGTGACTATATATACAAACTTTCATGTTGTACTGGACCATTACTTAGTTTTGTACATGTACTCTGCACTCTGAATGTGGCAGGGTTTTTTTGCAGGGTGCAGGGTGCAGGTTGCAGGTTGAAATTTAATTATAACTGGAAAACCGCTGGCACTTGAAAGAAACGTACAGGTGGTAGACTTACCGTGACTGTTACATGATGCTGTTTACAATCGCTCAGAAAGGTGGCTTCCACCCAAGTGCCAAACCCACCGAAGCGATGGGAGGAGAGTATATTCCTATGATTTTAAGCATGCAATGAATTATTGTTTTTGAAGAAACATCTGAAATATCATCTGAAACATCTGCTGAATTTGGTTTCTTCCCTGTGAGTACCAAAATGAACGCACACAGTCTGAGCATGTGCTAATATATTCCGATGGTTAAAATCTTATATTATTTCATTTTTTTATTTATTTGCTTCATTTGTGATGGCAATCTTCAGTTGTTAAGCTTACAGTTCTTGTTGACCGAGCCAATTCTGTAATCGATGGACACATCTGTGGAGCGGCCATTCAGATGGCTTTGAAGAGATTTCACTGGTCTCAACGTGTCGATCGATAAGTACTTATGGCAGATCTATCGTATTTTCACTATGTGAAAGGGGCGAACTACTTTTTGTAAGAACCCCTGACGAGTATTAAGGTTATTAATTATTTTTAGTGCCAGCGGTTTTCCAGTTATAATTAAATTTCAACCTGTAACCTGCAACCTGCACCCTGCAAAAAAGACCTGCCACTCTGAATGTGCATGTGTCATTGACCATTAAAAATTCAGAAATTATATTGATCAGTGTAGCTATAACAAAATTCTTTGTTCATTTCAACTTTGGTTCTCCAATTGCAGGTATCCAATCACAACTAAATTTTGTAATTGGATACCATCGCCATTCACGTATCACTCGTTCGTGCTTAACTGGCTTTCTTCTTAATGTTTCCTACAGTGTTAAAAACTTATGGAAAACACCACTGAGTTGTTTTTCTCAATGAAAGTTCTTTAAAGACTTTTTTAATATTGAACTTTGTTATTGACGGGATTATTAGTAATCTGCCCTGTTAGATTTCAAATTACTGACACAAATACACCCTGAATTGTGCTTGGCTCAGTCCAATTACCGTACACATGGTTACTCTACAGTGTAATTGACAAAGGGTGAGGTCAAGATGGCTGGATATTGGCCAAGTTACTTTGTGCCGGTTTAACTGGACCAAAGAGCCAAGGTCCATAACAATGCCTATGTTCAGCCAGCTTGCCAGAACAAGCTTCATCAATATACGAATCATGGGATAAACAAATTTTTGTTGTAGGACACAGTGCTTAATCCAGAGTGGCAACATAGCACCATCTTGCATGCTGGAGCAGCCAATCACAGAGTTGGATTTGGTAAATCTTGCCTGCTCAGAGAGTTACATGTAGCAATACAATAATAATATTGATATAAAGAGGAGCTAAAACTGTACCTGCATTCAGGGATTTGTGATATTCTGATTTGAGGGATAACATCAACAATTTACAGGGAGTTTCATGAAGGGCCAGGCACCAGGCAAATTGACCAGCTGTGGAGTTCATTGTGCCTGCCTGGTTTGACCATCTACATGTTATTGTACTAGAGGAAAGTTTTTCTTGTAAGAGGGTGGCCATGGGGTAACTGTTTGGCATATAATGAGGGGTTTATTTTTGCCATTGTAACTGTAAACAAGAAAAGATTCGAATGAAATGAGATGCATCTAAAGAGAATCAAGATGAATTTTCAGAGGCCGTGGTAGCTTTCTTTTGATCGGTATTGTAAACAACAAGATACATGTATAAACTGATTATTGCATTAAAGAAGATCTACTTTTTAGCGTATGTGATACTTACACGGGCAAAGAGGGGTGGCTTTCCAAGACAAATAGCAACATTTTTAGAATACAAATGTAACTTTTAAATGTAGTTTATTTTGACCTCATCTTGCACTTCTGGGAACTCTTTCTACCATGTTATTTTGGCTGTTGTGAGTTCAGTTGGAGTTTGACCCCGAGTCACACCTATTTTGGAACATGCTCCGAGCTTGTGGTCTGGCTGCAATTTTAGTTACCAGTTCCTGGGCTTCTCTCTTCACTTTTTTGCAAACCTGGCAGACACTAGTGTGGTAATTACTTTTGACCAAAATTTCACAAAGTTCTCAAATGATTTCATTCAAGACTTCAGTAGCTTAAATAATTTCAAATACCATGTAAAGAGTGTGAAAGACAAAACTAGGGAGCTTGAAAAACCTGGAGTAAATTGCTTTGATTGAGCCTAAACTGTTTTGCCTGGAATTGGCTCGTCTGCAAGAGCAGATTATTACAGAAATTATTTTTATTGTTCCGTTTGTTTGATTGGCTATAAAATTAATGCCCATAATGGTATTGAAAAATGCACATTTTTGAAGTACATACTAATAGACCATTTAACAGTTGTTTGCTTAGTGACCTGGCCTTTGAGTGGCAGCAAGGCTGGAGGTGACCTTGTTTTGATAAAGACCTCCCTGTTTTTGTTGTGTAAATCAAGTTTTTCTTATGCTAACTAGTTGGCATTTAAATGAGAAAAGCAGAGGTTTGTATCAAAGCAAGGTCAACTCTAGTCTCACTTGCATTCATGGCCAGTGGTGGATCTAGGGACCCCCGGGCCCTCCCCCCACCCTTACTTTGGGTGAAAAAAGAAGAAATGACTGAAGGAAGTATAGCGGGCAGGGCAAGTAAAACAACCCCCCCCCCCACCCCCCTTAGCTCAAAGTCTCCAATGGTGTGCAATATGGAGGACAAAATTGTGTCATTTTCAATAACTAAAAACAATGATTTTGTCTCAATCATGACTAAATGGAAGTCATATACAGCTCATAAAAAAAATCATAAAATCATACAAATTAGCTGACTTATCACTTTGTTTACTGTTTACTGACTAAATCCATTTTTTCTTAACAGCTTACTGACTAAATGGCTTATTTTTAGCTGGTTACTGACTAGTGGCAATGCCATAATTATTGACACCTCATAAAGTGCAGTAGTCCAGTTCAAAAAGTTTTGCCCACTAGTGGAAACAAAATTTGTGGTTGCCTTCCTGCTAAAAACATTAACGAAGGTCCTACAGTTTAGCTTCCAACTGGGTTCAAAAATATGTACAGCTATTTGCTCCTGGAAACTATTTGTTAGGAAGACCAACCTAATGATTTGCTGACTTTGGTATAGAGTCCTAAAGTGATGACGTCACAAAAATAAAAATTTTGAAATTATGGGATATGATGTCATATTCTTATAGAGGATCCTAAAGATGTCCTCATCCCAAAAATTAACTCTGAATTGCAATTCCCGATAGAGATATGAGGGATCAAAGTTTGATAGCATCCCACACAAACCCTTCAAAATTTTTTCAGTTCCTTCAGTTTAGAACTGACTCAAAATTAGAGAGATTTGTATGGGGCAGCACCAAATTTTCTTCCTTTATATTTTGGCTGGGAATTACAATTAAGAGGTAATTTTTGGCAAGGACCCTTTTCTAAGAACGCTCTATTCGAAAATGGCGCCAAATCCCATAATTTCTCAAATTTATTATTTTGTGACGTTGCACTTTAGGACTCTATTGAAGCCCAAGCGAATCGGAGAGATCTCAAATTCACCTTTTGAAGACGCTTTCCTCCATTTGCATTAATTTCTGCAAGTTACTTTTCAGTTTGAAGGAATAAATCTCACTTATGATAATATAAGAACAAGCCACAGAAGAGCAAATAAAAACAGAAGAAAGCCAAAGTGTCTTACCTCCCAAGATACATGTACAAGCCGCCATATTTTCGAAGACGTCATGCCTCTGGACACGTGATCTGAGATATGATTTTAGTGTATGATGGGATACTCAATCCAATCTCGTTCCCAGGTTCTCTCTCCGAGCATCCCTCGGTCGTTGCGCTATGGGAACGGCTAGTCACATGCCCACCTGTGACACAAACTTTTCCACCGTGGTGGATCTCAACTGAAGCGAAAGAAAGGCGATTGCTGGTCATCGCTATCGGGCAAATACACCTTTGAAATTCTCCAGTCCAATTCTAAACTTTACACAAGTCAAACGCGCTCTGATTGTTCAATCAGCTATGGTTTATTGTGCCAGTAAACTCATGGAAATTTCGCGTGTCTTCTGAATTATTATATAGAAGCAATAGACCACAAGTTTCTATGGTTTAGAGGCATGATAAACCACTTGGGATGTTGGAAAAACACTCACAGAATTCGTAAATCACTCGCCTGCGGCTCGTAATTTACGAATTCTTCTGGCGCTCTTCCAACATCCCGCGTGGTTTATCAGCCTATAAACCATAAATAAACTTGTGGTCTATTGCTTAAATATCCAGCGTTTTGAAGTGTCTCATGAATTACTAAGACGTAAAACTGTTTTCTGCTGTTTCGCTGTTTCATGTTGCCTGAATTGCTCGCTTATAAAACGATGTTTTATTTACCATTTTGCAAAATATAATTCTTGACTATGCCAAAGAACCGCCAGTTTAAACATCGATTTGCCTAAATATAAACTTACATAAATCTGATTCTGGTGAAATATAAGTGCGGGCTTATGTCAACAAAATTGTAAAAGCTGGTTTTCAATAGCGAACGAAGTCGATGTCGTTGCCGCAGTCGGAGTCGTAAGAGCGTGTCTGAGCCCCCGTGGAGGAGGGGTACTCCCTTACATGGGCTATATAGGTATGTGCGGCCCTAAAGGGTATGGTTTTTCAGCTGTTTTTGTCATAAATAGGGTATCAATTTTAGCTGATTTTAGCCATTTTGGTCATAAATAGGGTATGGGTTTTGCACTGTAGCCTTGATATGGGTATGATTTGAGAAGAAGCCGCTTTTTCGTCATTGTCGAAAAGAAAATCAACAAAAGCCCTTCACAAATTATGTTTACGGTAATTTAACATTGGTCTGAACTAGGGAACTAATTGTAACGCAGGTCTGAAACAGGGTTTTGATTTAAGGGTCAGGTCATAAATAGGGTTTCGAATTTATGGTCAGGTCATAAATAGGGTAGGGAATATCGC
>Ga0126338_10003592_pt1 | contig 10906 bp, 6 predicted proteins | sample OrbCmetagenome_2_FD_92529 | JGI IMG/M metagenome (GOLD analysis project Ga0126338, IMG submission 92529) | Coral microbial communities from Petempiche,Puerto Morelos, Mexico - Orbicella C C metagenome | ecosystem: Host-associated > Invertebrates > Cnidaria > Coral | place: Petempiche,Puerto...
ATCCCATTGTATATAGTATGAGCGACGCTCATAGATAGTGTAGCCGCTCTTGGTAGCGTTCTTTTGCTAAGGCCTCGTCCACACTACGCCAAAGAAATTTAAAAACGAAGCTTCATTTCTACGGTTAGGCCTACCATCCACACTAATCCGCCACGAAAACGGAGCTTTTTGAAAACGCTCTTTAAACCGGAGTAATTTGAAAACGCCGGCTTTGTGTTTTAGTGTGAACGAAAAACATTTTGAAAACGGAGCTCTTCGAAAATGACGAGGCCACGATATTCATGTGATTTCCCTGACCGAGTTTTCCAAATTGACCGGTGATTGCTGCGTTTTCAAATTTCTCCGGCGTAATGTTGACAGGGTCTAAACAATCAAATTCAAATTCACGCAAATTCTGTAATTTAACATTTTGACATATGACAGCAATGCAAGTCAGTGTTTTAACAAAGAAATGTTCTTACCCTGGAGTTCACGTACTGATGAAGTAACATCCTCAGCTCTGCATTCTGAAAACAAAAAAAAAAGAAAAAAACACGTTTATGAGTAATATGCCTACTCACTCGTTCTTTTTATGGAGGATCTTGTCGTGTAAAAACATGTACGTTTTAAAGACACTAAACAGCTGCAGCTAGCTTTCACCAACAGACGATTTTCATTAAAAAATATAGATCTGTAAATAGGTTCAATTAACGCATTTCCCCATTTGGGACTTACTTCATTGCGGTTTCAGTCAATTTGGACTAGCGCGAATTTAATCCTGAATTTTTGAGATGACTGTGAGTGCTGTTAGGTGAGGAGAATTTTGAGCCCTTCTTGATAAGAATGGGCCGTAGAATCTAGCCTGCTCATGTCTCTCGGTCAGTAAGGACGATCGAAAAAGCGGGCGGGCGATGAGTGGGGTCCGGGAAAACAAGAGGAGGGCCCTTTTCTCTATCAGACCCCGCTCGTCGCAGGCCCGTTTTTTCGATCGCCCCCACCAACTGAGAGCCTGGAACAGGCTACATAGAATCTAGGCTGATTGGCATCTCCAGTCACGTCAATAACTCGCTCACGTGCTATAATTCCCAGTCCTTCTCCACTCACCTGCTGTTTGAGAGCATCTGTTTCTTGTATGAGTGATGCCCTCTCTGTTAACACAGCCAAGTATTTCTCAAACCCGTCTAACAAAGCTGTCCACACTCGCTCTTTCTTTACATCTATTACAGAGGACATCTTTTGCCAGAAGCTTTCATCCAGTCTGCAAAAGAAAAGAACATTTTCCAGCCATGTTTCTTTGTATTTTTTTCAAGTTTTAATATTTTCACATATAGCATACGTACGTGGCCATTCTTCCAACTCCGATTCCCAACTTTAGACTTTGACGCTTGGTTTCCCTTGAAAAAAAATAAGCACAGAAAAACACAGTGAGCCAAAAGATATGTAATGGTCCACACCGTTGACCGTTATTTCGTTATGTCATGCAATCTCAAGGATTGCGTTACCAACCAAACGCACGCCTACTTAGAAAGCGTGACATCTGAACGACGGTTTGAGAACATCAAATTTCTCCACACAATGGCATTACACTGTCAAGTAGACAGGTTTCTGAGAATATTGATAATGATCAATTTGCCTACACAAACTGCTTTGGAGTGCTTTACCACGAAATTCTCATAACCACAAAAGAAATGTAGAACAGTCCGTTAGGAGAGTTGACATTTTGAGCTTTGAAATCACACTGAAAGGTAGGGGAAAGTAGGTTAGGATAACAATGATATCGTAATTACTAACTTACTTTTGTGGTTGGCGATGATCTTGCACAAACTGTCTCAAAGATATCACCACTTCGTTCGGATGAATGAGATGCATCATTTCTGTAAAAAAACAGAGAGAAAATTCCTTTTAAATTTTTTCTTTTTTACATCAACACCAGAGGAAAAAGGTTAAATTTAACTTTAAAAAATGCAAAAGAATCAATTTACGCGAAAGTCGCCCATATAAATAAAGCCAGCCTGCGATCAGACTCTCCTCCTACGAAGATCGAAGGAGACTCGTTCCCAGAAAGAGAGGACCCTGGCAACGAGGTTGGGACTCTGTTCGCAGGGTAAAACAAAGCGGGCGAATAATGAAAAATGCGGGAAACGACGCGAGAGCTACGCCGTTATTGATTTGATTCTACACCTGATTAGATGATAGAAAAAAAGGTCTTCTCACTGGCTAGGCATGTCCCACGTGTTTCTTGAACCAAGCAAAAGCAGTTGACCTGCATCTCTTTAAAATGTCTATATTTTGATTCGTTCTTCTTAACCTGCACCTCTTCTGTTCTCATGGCTAAGGGCATTGCCTGTGTTGTCTACCCATTGTTTCGTTTTGCCAATTATAAAGAAATCTGTAAACGGTGCAGGTCTTCCCAATAAAAACCAAAGCTGCAGAACAATCACACCCCAGAAGTGTTTGCATCTGGGGGGGAGGGGGGGGGGAAGGCTTCCATATAAAAAGGACGGGGGTGGTCATTGTATCTTTTAGGGGTTAAAAAAGCAGTTTTGGTACCTTGTAAGGTGTTTTGTCTCAAAAGGTCCACAGCAGGAGTTTTGCGGTACTTTTTCGGGTATTGAGCCCCAAAAAATATAACTGGTGATAATGTGTTGTTTCAGAATTGGTACCTCTTAGGGATGGAAAAAATTTGACACCACACCCACAAAACAGGATCTTGGTACCTCTTAGGGGTTCTTTTTAAAATTTCCAACGAGACAGCCCTGCCCTTTTAATATGGGAGTCCATGGGGAGGGGGGTGGGGGGTGGTGTGTATCTGTTGAACAATAGACAAGTGAGACAGTGGCTGTGTACAAACTACAATCAAGACAACAGCTTCGTTACCTGACAAATGAGCTTTGACAGAAGATGAGTCGCTGGCTTTCTCATCAACACTAAACACCACTGAACCTTCATCATCTTTCTTTTCTCCTTCGTCCACTCCACCGCTTGTCTCCTCCCTGCCTTCCTTCCCTTCTGCCATCTCTTCATCCTTGGCTCCTTTCTCGCTCCCTTCCTGTGCCTGCTCACCCTCCCCTGGACCTTTCAGGAAGTAGTTTGAGAGCAGATAGATGTCATCTTCTGTGTCCACACCCAGTGCCTTTATAAACAAACACATTTTTTTTAATATTAGGCAATGACAAATATCTTAAATGCCATTGATCATGAAAAGGTGATTTTATTGTAAGTGACAAACAACAACAACTTAATTCACTCATACATTTACAGTTTCATATAAAATATATCTAAATAGAGGAACAGAAAAATAATGTGCATTTGAGTCTAGAGACTGAAGTAACCCAAACGTTTTCTAATAAGTCTCCAGTTATTGTAATGTTTCTATAGATATTTAAGAGTTTACCGAAATGTTAAGATAAGAGATGCATACACGATATAATTGAATGGAGAATATCAACCAAGTTTTCAGAATGTTGTTGAGACAGTAAATGAAGTTTCAGTTGTTTAGAGAAGCTGAAGCAATTGAGATCTTTAAGATGAGTGGGGATATTGTCCAAGAAAATAGTTGCTGTGTAAGCTATTGTTTGTGACACAGACATACTCGAAAAAATTAACAATTCTGACTTCTCCAGCTGGAGTTCAAACCTAAGATCTTCAGTGCATAATTTTAAATGATCTGAGAAAAGACTGAAACTGAGAAAAATTCTTACTGCAAAGATGGCATCCAGTTTCATCAAAGACTGCTCATCTCTCTCAAGAGGAGCTAGCAGTTTGGTTAGTTTGGATTCTACAAGAAATCCCTGAAAAGAATAAAACATGGTTATAAAAATGAATAGACACAATTTGATCTCTCTCCATGGAATAACAGAACTACAATCCAGCTCAAGTTTGCTGAACCTGAGGGAACACTTACAGCCTCGTCACAGATCAGTTCCAGTATAGCCTTGATGGTTTTAGCTGATAATTTCCTTCCTGCGTTTTGTCCATCTTGTCTTCCAACTGAGCTCTTTTCACTATCATCATCTCCATCATCTGTACCAACTAAGAATCAATCACATGATTAAACTATCACAGTGCTAAAGCTAATTTTAAATTAATAATGTAACCAAATTAATCCTAATGAAACCACAAAACTGTAACTAGGACGCCAGAGTAGAAAAGGATGTCATCAGCGGAAAGGTTGGGAAGCCAAACCACACTGCGTTTGGTTTTGCATCTGATTTGCCTACATAGAGGGCCGACATACGTGTTTTTCATTCCCGTATCCCACCATTTTTTGTGGCTCAATCCTGCCATCCCTCCCTACACAGAATGTTTATCCTGATCCTCACTGCCTGGTTAGAGGTTCTCCATGTAATGTCCATAATGTATGATTTGCTTTTATTACAATTTTAAAACTATCCCGCTTCCTGCCTGTCAAAATGGACCAATCCCCTTTCCCACAGAAGGATTTTTATCTTACGTCTTGTTATTAACACATCTGTCACCCCACATCCCCCTCCATTAATTTTACTCTCTACCCACATCCTTCCAAACCTATCTTGGACCCTCTAGATGTTACACAATTCTTTGCTCTGATTGTTTTGAGCTTGGTGCAGGAGATGTTTTAAGCCTTAGCAAATGGACAGTTTCACAGTACTAACCTCCAGACATGATTTCATGAGCCATCTGTGATGCTGACATCTGCTTCTCCTTAGGGCCAGTTGGTTCTTCTGGCTTGCTGGTGTCCATGAAATCTCTTTAAAAGGAGGAAAAACAGAGATTAGACTAAAATGCTTAAGAACAGTACATCCATGGGGGAATCTTATGGGCTTTAATTTTTCAAAAAAACTTTATTAATAATTTTTGTTGAGGCAGGTCATTAAAATGTGGTAAAACTTCTACCATGCTGGATGGCAAGACAATGCAGCACCCCCCCACCCCCCACCCCTTTCCCCCAAAAAGGTGAACTCATCTAGCAATGCTGTTAAGACAGTTGTTCTTTGTTTTTGGATGTCTTAACACATAGCTTGGCCTTATATGCCACTCTGGCACAAGGAGTTAGGTGGAGAAGGTGTAAATGCATAGCTTGGGGGCTTTTGTACCATGTGGCCAGTTCATGCAAATTCCTTTGATCGTCTAGTCCAAACAGTCACGTGACTGTACTCACAGATCAGGTTTGTCCCATGGCAAACCCAGTTGATGTTCATGGATGATTCTATCTTCTTCCAGCACACTGTGCACCAGGTCTCTGACCTGCTCCTCATTCATGGCCCAGATGTCCTGGAACTTCTTCTGATCTGTTGCTTGGAAATGCCTTAGAAAAAGTAACAGATCAAATGAGCTTAGTTAACGTGAAGTCAAGGAAGTGCTATTATTCCCCAGTATGAGATATCATGAGTAATGTAATCCTGTCTGGACGTTAAATTGACTGAGGTGTAACCATAACTATAACATCTTTGAATGATGATACTGATAATGATAATGATAACAATAATTATAATAGTAATAAAGATATTTATAGTGCCAGTGTCCTTAACTTCAAAGGAGTTTTACAACACAGAAAAAAATCTTTAAAATTGTCTAAAAATTAAAAAACATTAGTGTAAATAAAGTGGAAAAAGGCTTTTCTAGACAGAAATGTGTTGAGTCTATTTTTAAAGATGGACACAGACAAACTATTTCTTATTTTGAATGGTAGGGCATTCCATAGTGTAGGCGCTGTCACAGAGAAGGATCTAACTTGTACCATATGTTTTCAAGTTATAAGACGGAGTTAAAAGAAGATGCTTGGATGATGAGCGTAGTTGACGTGTCGATAAGGCCTGAATGACGGTAGCTACAGTAGTCCCACTTTCAGTTTTGTGTTGTACACTGTACACTCTAATAGTAATTCCCCATAGGTGGAAAATTTACAAAAATCAGCTACAGGATTAAAAGTCTAACATGCAGGGCTGGGTTGTTCGAAAGCCGGTTAACACTAATCCAGGATTAAAAGTTAAGCAAAGTGAAGCAATTTTTCCTGTATAAAAATGTTTTTATGTTTCGTGTAGTTTGAGAAACGCAAGCTAAAAGCTGAAGGACAAACAATATAAACAGAAAATCTCCCCGAAAAAATACAAAACTGAAATAAATATTCTCGCTAATCCTGGGTTAGCTTAATTGGGCTTTGAAAAACCCAGTCCAAGGAAACATTAGATTTCGTGCAGTCATTATAATGGTGAAAAGAACTCACCTTGACTTTTTCTGGAGTTCTCTGAACTGTTCTGTAATTCTCTTGTAATCATCTGTTAGAGCTTGATTATCCTCTCTGTTGAAACAACAAAAAGTCAAATCAATCCAAACAAAACCACAGGGTTAGTTTGATAAGTTGTGCGGTGTTGGAGGGTAGGTAAAGGTTAAGTCTGTATACAAGGCAAGTGGCCCACCAGGCCAGAGCTTATCCCTGTTTCTGTAGCGTGAAGTGACTAGGAATATTTCTACTCCCCCCTGGATGGGATGCTTCATATGGTACATCACAGGGATACCCCCCCCCCAGCATTAAATTCACTGGTATAAATTAATACACCTGGGTGGAAAGAAGCACTGTGGTTAAAGTTATGCCCAGTCCCAGGACTCTAACCCAGACCACTCGATATGGAGATGAGAGCACCAACCATAAGGCCACCAAACCTCCCTAAGTGAAATTAAGTGTTGCAGATTTTCCCATGAGATAATTTCAAACATCCACCTTTTGTCATTACCTGTATTGTTTTTCTTGCTTTGCCAACTTCTGCTTGAGGTTGTTAAGGACGTCCTGGAGTCTGAGAAAAGCAAATGCAATAATAAGAACTAATCCAAGCCAAAAAATTGTAAACCAGACACAAGTGCCTCTAAGGTACAAACCTGGTGATTTTACGCTTCTGTTGTGATTTTGTGATTGTGTTTTCTTCATCTCGCTTCTTCAGCACCTACAACATAAATTAAAGATTTCATAAATCTCTTTTGATCTACCACCATGACTGATGACCTCAAAAAAGGCTAGTCAGACATACAGTGTACATATAGAAGACGGTAAAGGTAAGGTGTCAAAGTCCGCACATGAGCCAAGTGGCCCATCAGGCTGGTGCTTGTCCCTGGTTTCAGTAGCATGAAGCGACTATAGGAGTATTTCTACTCTCCCCTGGATGGGATGCTAGTCCATTGCAGGGTTACCCTTCCCCCCCCAACATTACATTCACTGGTAACCATTTATACATCAGGGTGAAGAGAGGTACTGTGAGAGTAAAGTGTGCCCAAGAACACAACACAATGTCCCTGGCTATGGATTAAGCCCGGACCACTTGACGCGGAGGCGAGCACACTAACCATGAGGTCACAGCACCTCCACACATGTAGGAGAAGACTTTCTTGTAAGACATTCTCAAAATTTAGTGCTTAGTGCCCCTCACTAACTGGGCAAATCAGGATGGTTCAGTGAGTTATTCCTTAGCTGGGCAGCCCACAGTGGACCAACACACTGTTCAGGGCAAGCAGCAATATTCTTACTACATTAACCACTTAAACTTAAGGTTACAAGCAAACCAGAGTTAATTAGCATTACACTTTAAGAGTCCTAGTGCTCTATAAAGCAGCCTTGAAAATTTTGATATGTAAGTACATGTCAGTTGACTCACTTGAAAGTTGTACTCCAGTTTTTCCTGGTTCAGTTGGTAGGTGGCCTTCATCTGCTGTAGCTGCTGCTCTAAAATCTATACACAAGATGAAACAACAACCATGCATATTTGCAATGTAGCCAATATTGTGATATAATTACCTGAGTCACACTGACGACTAAAATATGTTTAGTCTTGAAATTTATTGATAAAATCATATTATAGTAAGTGTTGTATTTGTTTCTAGTATAGCCTAAAATCAAACATTTTGTGATTTTTCACAAGATGACACTTTGGCATACATTTCTACATATTTATCAGTTTCCAATTTTTAATTTTGTTTTTGAATTTTTATATTCACTTATCATAAGTGTCAAGAATCAACCAGGTAGAACAAGTTATTTTGTTTCCTTCATCCTAAATATTTGTTTCTAGTCTAGTCTAGTCTTGTCTAGCTTCAACTATATTATTTTATGCATGTTGTCTTAAGTCTAGTCTTGGACCTGATCTTGTCTAATCTAGTAGCCTAACCTATTCTTGTATAGTATGGTCTAGTACAGTATGGGAACCGCATCAATCTAGGTTGGTCTAGTCTAGCTGAGTATTCACCTACATTTTGTGTCAAGCTAAACTACACACAAGCCCACCTGTACATCTGTTTCCAATTTGATTTTGACCATGTTGTATTCCTCGGCATCTTGAACTCTTAATGTCTGCAACTGATTTTCATGGTCTTCAACTCTCTTGCGTCGTGACTCCATGTACTCAACCTGTTATTAATCCAAGTAAATAAAGCGATTACTAACTACTTATTAAGCAAGAGTGAGGTCTTCATAGGAAAATCTCAGACTGAGGCCTTGTCATACTGACTGAGCTTTAAGGCTGCCGCACACTAGCTGATTTTTGGTCGTAGAACTGCAGATTTTTTGTCTGATCAAATTAGATTAAAATTTGTCAGGCCATCAGCGTGCTGCACACTAACCAATTTCTTGTCACGACTAACCGCGTTGAGGCTTGGGACCAAGTCATCCAAAATCAAGACGGCACCTATTCCACTCATGTGACTCTCATGACATTTCCTAATTGGTCGAGGCAAGAGCGAGCCCCGACAAATTGTCTTTGTCTACCGCACACTAGCTGGCAAGGCCCAACAAGATGTTTTGAGATCTAGCACTGTCAGATATCGCCCTACAAGACCCGATCTTGTCGCAGACTAGTCTGAATTCACCGCACACTAGCCGACCAGTGAAGATTTTTTGTTGGGCGACAAAAAATCAGCTAGTGTGCGGCGGCCTTTAGCAAGGTCAATTTGGCAAGGGTAAGCTTTGAGATTTTCCCATAAACACCGAACATTCGAGGTTAATACAGGTTAATACTGTAAGTTAATGTTTATTATATGGCTTTTTGCTTTGTTTTTACAAGCCTGTATTTTAGCCAATCAAAGTGCACATTATATCAGCCACAAGAACAAGCCATACATTAAATAATTAAAGCACTGTTATTCATAAAAAGTAAGGGCAATATTTCATGTGAATAGTAATAACTTGAATGAGAAGTTACCTCTTTGTCACGTCGCTGTTGCATGGAGGTGTCCCATTTCTTTCTGTTGTTCTCAATCAGTTCAGACCTTTCAGTCACAAAGGCTTTCTGCAACAGGTAAAAAGTTACAAGGACTATGAAACACTGATAAATCAACAGGCCTTAAGAATCTATGGGTAACCAGGGAAACTTAATGAAAACCAGCGAGCATTGACAGGACAGTGTACTAGCATTATGAGAACAACATGTAAAGTTGTTGATTAAAATAATCATGGTAGTTAGCATATTTGGTGTGAAAGAGTCAAGAAAAAAGTCAGCTAAGTGATAATTAAATCGCATGAACAATTTAATATCTTAGAAGAGTGGAGAGGAAAGCTGGTATGCCTAATTCATGCCAAAGTGTTTCATTAGACGACATAATTTTTCTTCCATTGACTCTTTTACATCTTAACTATTATTTTTTTAAATCATATAGCTTAAAAATTTGTATTTGATGATGATGACAAGATTGCACCAAAACATCAAGTACTAGAAATGGAACAAGTCTACTACAGATTTTTCAGCCTATAACATAGACATTGTGAACTTTGCCCCCTGATTGTGTTTTAGCTGTAAAGAAAAGAAAACTTTAAAAAATGTTAATTGTTAACATTTTTTGACATTTTTCTGCATCTTTAATTACATGTAATAGTATACGGGGTTGAAAATCTTAGCCTGAGACTGAGAGAGTCAATAGCAAGACAAACCTCAATCTGAGTGAGTTCTTCCCTGTAAGCCTTCGTCAACTGCTTCATCTGTTCCTCCATTCGCTCAACCATAAGGTCAACATCCTCAGCCTTCACATACAAAGATATTAAATTATCAAATTGACAACAACTTACAGTTCTCTTAGAGAAACATAAACCAGAAAAATGACATCATACACATACATGTTACTTTCAATACAACAATTCTTCATTATTAATAATGAGTAATTAATCAGCATAACCTATTTACATTAATTAAAGTTGGATCAATAATAAAATTTCATTAATAATTATTGTTACAAGGTGATGTAACTTACAGCCTTCTTCAAGTCTTTCACATACTGGTCATCCTTCGACTTAAGTTCCTAATTAAAAGGAACAATGTTTTAAGATATACTCCTTTGACTGGTTTGATACTTTGATAATTTAAATTAAGACAGTATATATTCACATACCATAAGTCAATTCAGTTAACACAGTATTTTCTATATTTTAATATTGTTGACACAAACACACTTGATAGATATTGGAACTTATTTACCTGTTGAAAGTCATGAATTAGCTTATTTTTCTCATCTATCATGCCATCACATGCTGACTTTTGCTCTGTCAACATCTACAAAACACAGCAAAAATTTTTATGGCAAACATTTTCTTTTGCAATTAATACAACTTTCATCAAACTGTATACTGGAGACAGTCCATGAAACTAACGGAAAAATGCAGTTTACTCACTGAATTCAAATCTTGAGGTATTTCTTTGGAGAGAGCATATTCCCATTTCTTGGTAATCTGAGATAAGTCAAAATAATTCACACTTAAGGTTCAACAACAATATCAAAACTTAAGTGCAGAATACAGGAAGACTCTTCACAGAATATTTTAAATTTTTAACTGAAAAACATCCTTGACACAAAACAACAACTCTTACCTCTTCAAATTTTTCAGTCGCAGATTTTGCTTCAGCTTCTAGTTTCTCATTCCTTTATTGAAGTAAACAAACAAGAACTTTGTTTATATATTAAATATACACCATAA
>Ga0126338_10003594_pt1 | contig 10905 bp, 13 predicted proteins | sample OrbCmetagenome_2_FD_92529 | JGI IMG/M metagenome (GOLD analysis project Ga0126338, IMG submission 92529) | Coral microbial communities from Petempiche,Puerto Morelos, Mexico - Orbicella C C metagenome | ecosystem: Host-associated > Invertebrates > Cnidaria > Coral | place: Petempiche,Puerto...
TTGTAATAAATTTCTTCCACTTGGCGTCATGAAATGTTCGCGTCATGAAAAGCGAACAATTCCTTAATAATTAATACAAATTGTAACGACAAAGAAGTCGTTTAAATAATATACCAATTTTGATATATTAAAATTCAGCCTAACACAAGAGACCTGTAGTTATTCCCCAGAGCCTCGTACTGAGGTCTATTGTTTTAGGCTGAATTTTAAGATATCGAAATTGGTCTATTAAGAGTTTCAAAGCCGGTCAACGAGTGAATACGAATTATTTCTGTGACCACGCAAATCTGGGCTGGCATTATCAGTTTTTTATGCATCAACAGGCGAAAAACGGTCACTAGCTAGCTAGTTGCTCTTTTAGAGGCACCGCCAGGTCATGCCAATAGACCAATTTCGATATATTAAAATTCAGCCTAACACAATAGACTTCAGCACGAGGCTCTGGGGAATAAACCCCACAAACTTTGTATTTATTCCCCAGAGCCTCGTACTGAGGTCTATTGTTTTAGGCTGAATTTTAATATATCGACATTGGTCTATTGAGACTATTCTAACAAACACGAGCTATTCTACCGTACACGAGCTTTTCCAATGAAATAGAATGAACGCGTCGGAAAACGCTGGCGAAACGACAGAAAGCTTCAGGAGCACAGGTAGGCAAGGCAAGAAAAACAGCAAGATCTAACAGGCACCGTCTGTCGGGTTGTATATATATGAGTGATGATTACATGTATGCACATACCAATTTTGCGTAGCGGAGATGTTATTTTACAACAATAACAACTTCCTTAACGTGTCTAGGTAATATAGCCGAGGGTGAAACCCTGTACTAATTGGGGATAGCATACGCACTTAATTTAGAAGATAGCTAAGAGCCACTAACACGCCGACCAAAAAGCGAAGAAACGTCCCTAAAAGAAACTATAGGTACCTGATTAAATCTGTCGGCTACTTTCTCTACAGAGAGTCTTTCTTCAGGGGGCACTTTTCGTTTCTTTCCTGTTCCCATAGCAACCTTCTTCTGGATATCAGCTGAAGTCACTGCACAGAAACACTCTGAAGAAAGCAAGCCATATAACAAAATATTGTCAATGAAATCCCCAACCATCGGCCTCCTCTCCTGGCGAGGTCCATAGAGACAATTATTTTCAATCGGAATTCAGCAAAATTATTAACAAAGAAACTAAACAGACACATTTGCTTCAGTAGTTCGTCTGCTTGCTTCTTCTAGTTCTGTTTGTTTCACGAACTCCGTAAGGAGGTTAATTTACCTTTATCAACGACAGGTTGATAAATGGCTGTGTTTCACTTTCCCGCCGATGCAGTCCAACAGATCCCAAATACCTTATCACACAAAGACTCAACTGAAAGACGAAGCACTCGCACCTTTGAATTCAATCAAATTGAAATACAGGAAGGTAGTAAAAATTCATACCATGGTCAATCAGTGTTATCTGCCGAGCCAGTTCTTTGGGATGTTGCAACAAATCAAATGGCCTGCAATGGATGAAATAATTGCAAAAACAATCGAGATCAAATGCCAGTGATGCTAAGTCCCAATGCTCTTAGCACTACTCTTGCCACGCCTCTCAAATTTGTTTGCCAAACCCCTTCTCACCATCTCCTTTCTCATCTTGCCACACCATCACCATCTCCACGTCTATTGCCACACCCCCCTTTAAAAAGCTTATGCGACAACCCTTCCCACACTCCTTTCTACTAATCGTGCCAACCCCTCTACACAACACGTACAACACACCTCCCCACCTGTATTCCTACATGTCTCTCCATTTCCCTTTCCACGCCTCTTCTCCCTACTCTTGCCACACTCCTCTACACAATACGTGTAACACTCCTCTTCACCCCGATTCCTATCTCTCTATTTCCCTTTCCACGCCCTTCTCAATGCTCCCTAACTTACGAGAAATCTCGCCGAATCTGAATCTGTGGATCTTCTCACGCCCCTTCACCCTACTATACGACACGTGAAACACTCGTCCCAACCTCTAATCCTACACGTCTCTATTAACCTTTCCACACCCTGTTCAATACTCAAAGTTGTAAGTAGCCTGCAAACAGGCTCCCAGCGAGGGCGGGAAAAAAATCCGGCGAGCAAAGTGAGTCGTCCCTTCGTCACCAGACCGCTCTCCGTTAGCTCCGCTCGCCCTAGTCCAGATTAGGCTTGCTCGCACTAAACCCAACAGGAAGCGTGTTCACAGGCTAAGTTATAAGAGTTATAACTCACGAGAAATCTCGACGATTAAACCCAGGCAGCTCGGCATCCGGAGGGCATTGACAAATTAGCAACTGTCCATTGGTGCTCTGACCAAACGAGCGATTCACACTCTCAAAATCGTCATCATCGCGAAGTATTGAGTTAAACGGTCCTTTGTGGGTGGGTGTGGTCCGTCCTGAACTGGCGGAATCACTCCCCAGAGAGGAGGTGTTACTCTCAGGTGTGTACTTACGACTGCGACCGGAAGATGCAGAAAGCTTCAGCTCCTGCCCAACAGTGAAGGAGCCAGATGGGTCGAGAAGGTGGCGCTCGGTAGGTGAACTAGATTCGTCAACACTTGTTTCACTGCCCCCTGCAAGATAATTGTAATCGTACAGTACATGAAAGAGTTTGTGTACGATTAAAACACTTGGACCATACCCCATAACCTGCACCCACACAAGAGGTTTATTTTGAAGTCTTTGTACCAAAGTTGCCCTCTAGAAAGGTATTTAGGTCCGTTTGCGACAGACTAACAAACAAACTGTGCTGCTTGTTTTGGGAGGCGCTATGCAATTTTCGAATCAGGCGAAGTTTTTCTGAAACACATTTCAGAGACTTTGAACATCTGATTAGCAAAGGATAAGGTGGAATAGGAAGGGTTCTCAAACTCATTAATTATTTATACAGTCATCAGCCAGTCAATGCGGGATATTTGGATATTTGGATGGATCTTGATACCCAATGAAAAACAAGATCAAGATCCTAAGGGTTTTCATCTGAGATGAAACATGCTTTTGATTTGAGATCAAAAACTTGCATTTTTAATGAGTTTTTCTGCGAGAGGCATTCATTTTCCCGACGGAATCAAAACACTCCCGTACAGGTCAAGAAGACTTTACTAAGTATTTCTTACTCGATGTTCTTCCTTGCTGGGTTGTTGAAAGAGAGCTCGGTTCCCAGGAGGACTTTGAAGGGTCTAAAGTGCTCTGTAAGGAGCCCAAAAGTAGGTCCTCTGAAGTGTGGGACTCTACCGACAAGTGAACTGGACTTCCGGAAGATATTGCTGATGACACTGCTCCTAAAATGTGGGCCAAAACAAACCAAACACGATAATAAATATCGAGTTTGCTTTTCCAGATATGGTTCTTCCTCTCGTGAGTGCCATGCCCATGTCCCGTTCCAAAACCTTTAAGTCCGAATGTTTCGCCTAATCCTCCCTCTTGATTTTGCGAGAAACAGACTGGCAGCAGTCTAAAGCGTAACATACTGCAAGGTTCCTAGCGTATCCACAGCACTCAGATTTCATCAGCAAATGTATAACGACTTTATAAGTGGGGAAAATATTCAAGAGCAAGGCAAACGATACAAGCCTGACAAAAGTCTGTTTTCATACTTCAAAAAATTTCTATTTTAAATTGAATGTCTTTGTACAGGAAGGACAACAGGAGATATCGTCATTTTCGTCGCAAGGATGACATAAATATTCTAACAGGACGCAGGACGCGTTCTATCCCATTAATTCATTTATTGTTGGAAGGGGTGGAAATTAAGGACCTGCCACGTTTAAGGCTGTTCTCAGATAAGACTCATAAAAATCATGAACAAAACATGTCCCAGTCTTATACGTGAGAGTGACTTGTGCAAAAAGGTTTGTTTCTTTTTGGTTTGTTTGTTTTGTATTTAGTCTCTTTACCTCTTTGCAATGGGTCCTTGGCAAGTACTGGGAACAAGAAAGAACTAGAAACCCGAACAAACCTGTAGCGGACGAGGCAGCCTCGACACCAGTCCGCAGAGCCATGGCATTGCCTCGGTCATCCTTCTGTTGAAGCGCACCCTGCTGATAAGGCGCCGAGGATGAAAGCTTAGCTGAAATGGACAGCTGTCGTCTGACTCTGGCTGCATACTGATCTGGGACAGAGGAAGCTAAGGAAATGGCTCTTAGTCTGGACACTACTCCTGGGTCGCTGTCATACTTGTCAGAGTACAAAGCAGGTTTGTTTGCCATAGCGGCCAGGGCCTGTGCGCCCCAAACTTCGTTGTCCTCAGCGTATTTGCTCCATGGAGAGAAATCTTGCCTTGCTAAAATCTGAAATGTGACCATTTGGTTAATGGGCGAGGTTCACTAACCGATCAATAAAAAAAAAACTCTATTAAAAAGGTGTGCTATCAACTGACAAGGTGAAGTCTGCCTACAGAGGCCCTTCAGGCAGACAAAATTTGAAAACGCAACAATCACCGATCATTTTGCATTCGTGTTTGAAGAAAACTCGGTCAGGGAAATCACGTGATTATCGTGACATCATCGTTTCCAAAAAGCTCCGTTTTGAAAATGTTTTCCGTCCAGACTAAAACACATGCAAAGTCGGCGCTTTCAAATTCTTCCGGCATGAAGAGGGTTTTCGAAAAGCTCTGTTTCCGTGACGGATTAGTGTGGACGGTAGCCCTGACCGTAGAAACAGAGCTGCGTTTTCCAATTCGTCCGGCGCAATGTGGACGGGGCCTAGACTCTCACCTGCAGCTCAACTTTGGTACACAGCAGAAGAGCATCGTTGATCTCCTTGAAAACACTGAAAGGAAATGTCAACCAGTCAGTTAAACATGCAACAGTGTCAGCTGGTCATTACACACCAAACTGACTCTATTACTCGACTTGCTTAATCGTCTTCATCATTCCATAAAGCAGCGCTTATGTCTTTGTCCTGTCATTGTTTTGTACTACTGTACCATGCTGAATAAAACGCAATAAAATGAGACTTACCCTTTGTTTTCCAGCATAAATTCAAACGTCTTGTTAATGAATTCCAAACGCAGTTTGGTGTCGTCAGCTAAAGACCTCCATCTCTTTAATTCCTTTGACGGCCAACTACCAATAACAGCCTAATGAAAGGGCAAAAGGACATAAAAACTGCAAAACTCTGCTATAATATTGGAACAACATTATCAATACTTTTCACACAGCAAAGTGCAAATATTGGCCAGTATTGGATATTATTATTATTATATCTCTCAGTTACTACGCACGCTGTGATTGGTCAATTTAGTGGGACGTATTCTAATGTGCGACCCGCTAAAATTTAAAGCTGCTTTTGTTGCCAGAATGTTTCGTGTTTAAACTGTGTATTAAAACTTGTCAACAACTTAACAACGATTTCAAATCAAGTCGTTTTGCTTTCGAGGTGCGTCAGAAACTTGAAGCCGTTCCGCGTGATTAGAAGTCGTTCCCGAACCCGTCAGACACACTGTTACCTGTTACCTGTCCACTTCGTGCCAAGTGGCATATAAGGCCTCAACAGACACACAATAGAGATACAATAAATATCTCACTAACCTCGTCTTCTTGGTCCATACTGTATGTTACGGATCCACGTTTTTTCCCCCTTCGATTTACGACCCGCGCTCGGCCATAAAACGAAGGGAAAAAGACTAGGTCCGTAACTTACATTATTTAGTAAGAGATACACTGGAGGAATGTTAGAACAGTTTGAATATGTAACACTCCAAGACTAACCTTTGTTTTCTCATCCATAATGGTGATCTTCCTGGGACTGACACCAAAATAGCACCTGACCGCACCCCCCTTGGGATTAATTGTACCCATACACTCCTAGGACAGGGAAAAATCAACGAGTCAGTTATCTTCGGGCGTTTTCCATTTGACCAAAAATTCCGGTTCGAACTTCTAAGACATTTTCCAATGGTGAATGCCGGAAACAGCATTTTCAGTTCTGGAAAACAGAACAACCTCACCAGGTATACCGAAAATTTCTCTCATGAAATTTTCTTTCCATTTGATTTTGGTTCCGAATATGTTCGTTAGAATGGTTCGTATCCGAAAATTCGACAACTCTGGGATTTTCCGAAAACTTTCCCACGAATGTCCGCACAATTTGCATCCATTTCTACCGTTCCGGATTTTTCGGTCGAATGGAGAGCGCCCTTCATTTCAAATTTTAAAGAATAATCAATAGATATCTTAATCGTATATTACAAATGCGGACACACTTTGAATGGTTCTTGCCTTCAGTTTGTAGAAGCGGCATCCATAACCTGGCATTGCCTGACAGTAGTCAATAAAGTTGTGTTTGGCATTTCTCTCCGACATTTCACTGCTCACAAACTGTTCATACTGGGCTTTGATTCTGTGCAGGTGAAGTAGACAAAGAAAACAACAATAAATCATAACCTACAGTAAAACATGACGACGACGCTTTAATGAACAAACAATTTTTGGTAGTCTGTATATTATGATCGTGTAGCTCTGAAAAGAACTGTTGTCGGTGACTGACGTTTTGACAACCTGAGCGGACATCTTCAGAGTCAAGTAAATAGTGTCTCTCAGTCGATAGTGTTATAAGCCTGGTCCGTTGAAAGTGATCGCTCAGTTTCGCATGATGGTTTTGGCTTTAAGACTCGTGTAAAGCCTGTCAGCAGTCATTGGTCGGTTCTGGTAAGTTTCGATCCTTTAATTGTCAGTCAAACTAAGTCGGCCTATTAGTCGTCCATTTACTATGAAACAATCTTATGTCTCACCTCTTTGCCATATTCTTCACCTTGTACATGGATGGATGTAAACTTAACTTGATACGAGAAACAGACAACCTGTAAACGAAAAACAACAGATTAGCAGACCATTAGCAAAAGATTTGATCAAACACTTTTTAATTGTAAGGGATCAATTTGGAAGAGCAAAAATACGCCAGGGCAACTTCATAAGAAAAAAAAGAGAGGAAAGAAAAAAGAACCACTTGCATCACTTCATGCATTGCAAAGGACTAACGTGCTAAAACTTAACTCGACGGATAGTCTTGCTCCAGTTCACTAATTTACTTTTAGAAAAAGTACTCTCGGTCACGGTGCGCTACAAAAATCGATAAAACGCCAAACCATACTTCTCTCTACTGGATGATGGAAAGAAACGTTGCTTCCCTCGCACTTCCGCTGACAGCAGATCCTGTGCAAAAATAAAATGACAGCAAATAAGCAAATAGATCATTCCATACAGACAGAAAACCTCAATTCACTGAGTTAAAAACATGCTACAGCCGAGGGGCCCCTCTGCTCGTAAATGTTGATGACATTGATGACCAGGGCTCGAAAAAAAAAGGCAGCTCTCAAATTTTGCCTGCTTTGAGCAGGTCTTAGTTTGCTCTTTTAATGATTTAGTTGGCAGACGACTTGCCTGATCCCTCGCCCATTGGACAAGTGAGAATGAAAACTAACTTGCCCCGAATGAAAATCTACTTGTCCAGGACAATGGGTCGGCACTTTATTCGAGCACTGGATGATGATACATTCTTTCATTCCCAGAGGCCATGACCCTTTTGGTCAGCACCGACCCGATTTTCTGAGCATGCACACAGCATTCGTTTCGTATTCTCAGCCAATCAGGTTGGTCAGATTTGACGGGAAGTCCGAGAATCAAGGTCTTCTAATAGGACCCGCCCAAAGGTCGCTATTCTTGGTGCTAACTAAAACGATCGCGGCCTCAGGAAACGAGAATAGATGACGATCAATCGAGTCCACCAACCTCAATATATAGTTGTAGTGCGCTCAGGTAAATAGAATCCTCAACAGAACAAGGCAGGCTTCCACTCACAACTGCTTTTTGACACTACAAGCAAAAAAGGACATCAGAGTTTTACACAGCCAGAAACCAGGAATTTCTAGTCTTCTGTTATCAATTGAGTAATCACGCAATGCTTTCGAGGAGAGGCATACGTGACAACCCAAATGACGGCCGCAAAGGTGACTGAGGGACCGGAGAAAACTAAAGAGTCACGCAACTCTGCAATCTGTTGTATAAAACAACTTGGAGTACTACTACTGGTTGTGGTACTAATTCATTGTGGGTTACCATCTGGCATTTGGCCAGGAAATGTTGTAAGCAATATATCAAACAAGAGAAGCCGTGTTTTACCACATCTCCAAATACCGAAAAGATAGCTGAAAATATGACGCATACCAGAGCAGTTTTGACGAACTTCGATGTGTTTGCCAATATGTTAAAAACCGTCTAGAGTGTTTGACCAAAAAAGAATATGGGAGACAAGATCGCAAAAATCTACGCCAATACAGATCAGGTATCCAAACACGGTGATGGTTATGACTTCCTTTGTTTCAAATTCAACTTGATGAATCAGTCATTTTACAGCCATACACGTTACATTCTATTCCTCACCTGTTCGTAAAGAATTGCATGGTGACAATGATTTGCCTGAAATCTATCCAAATGGTGCCTCTTTGAAGCCCTTTCCTGAAAACAAAAATAATAGTTGGATGTAACAACAGAAGCTTGAACTGCGAATCTCATAAATAATCAAAAGCCACATCTTTAAGGTCGGCACACACTAGCGGACATGTTGCGGAGACGTGAAGCGGGGACAAGCGCCTTCGTGTATGGGCACACGGAGCGGATATTGGTTCACTTCTATGTGGTAGCGGGAACAGTTAGCAAGAGCAGTGCACACCATGCGTCATTGAAAACTGAGGTCATTTTATCCTTGCTTCATGACCAGCAAATTCAAACCAGCTGAATTTCACAAAAAGATGTCGCTGCAACATGTCCTCTGCATCGTGTCCCCTTTTGTCTCTGTAATGACCTTTAAATCAAAACTGGACTTTAGAAAAAAATAATTACTTTAAGTTCAAGTACTATGATTATCTGTATCAACTGCGTAAGGCGCGACAGAGCTTCGGTGACGAGGTTTTGGACTTAAAATAACGGCATTGTCACCGAGAACTTTCCTCGTTTCCAATGGTAACAACATCGTCGTCTGCAATTTCGCGCGTTTTGCTGCCGATGACGTCAAAGGCCGACAAGTTGCCATTGGAAACGGAGCCAGTTGCCCTTGAAAACAACACAAGTTGAATATTAAAACCTGGTCCCCAAACTTTCATCGCGCCTTTAATACTCAACTGCAAATCGTGGTAAAAGAAAGTGACAAATGAATAAACCGTCGACCTATTGGCTCACCACAAGATTCTGAATAAGATCTTCCAAAATCTCTGCACAAGGGAGGTAAGGGCCACCAGCTTGTCTCAAAGGAAGTATCACATCGCTAAGCTCAGACTAAAAAGAAGGAAAAATGTTTCATTGAAGATTGAAAGAGTAACAAAGTTGAATTTAGCCTGAAATGTCAGTCATCTCCCACCCTTAGGCTTATCCCCGCGCGAGAGACGCCTGAAGTCTGAGCATTTTAATTCCGCCCGGCGACGGCACTTACAGTTTCTGACATCTAGTTTCTGATTGGATTTCAGTTTGAGCACGATGGATACAAAAATTGATTAAAAAGAGATCAGGGCTGTCTGATTACTTGTGGGTGTGCTTACAAAGGTGTAAATTCGGCATGAGGTAGTTATAAATCTCCTAGTAATACGTTCGACTGCTACACCGTTAAAGCTCTTAAATAATTTGTCTCCGCTTTTCCGGACCTGATTCCTTAGGCTAACATAAAGTAATGTCGCGGACACTCACTGCAATGACAGGGTTATTTACAAACTCCTCAGGGTATTTTTCAAGCCAGGCTGTCCACAGTCTCATCAGATGGATGTGTAACACAGGCAAAGGACTATAGTCTTGCATTTGACCAGTGGAAGGATCACCGTCAAAATACTTCCCAAACCAGGGGTCATGAAATCTGCAAACAACGATAATACATCGCACGTAAGTCAATGTGAAGAAGTTTTTTTTTTTCTTTCTTTGGCGTAACCAAAGTTTAACTTGCTTCCCTCTTCTCAAATTCATTGAAGAAAAAAAGGACACCATGCCCGTAACGGTGTTTGGATATCTGATCCTAATTAGCATAGATTTTTACCATTTCATTTCTGTTTTCTCCTTAGTTTGAGTTTGGGTTTCGGAGAACATATATCAAACGCTTGAGACAGCGTTTGACTTCATTTCCAAACACCTAGAGGTTCTTCAAAAATACTCCGCATCAAGTTTAATTTTTTCAACTCTCTTCTTGGTGTTTGGAAATGTAGAAAAACATGGCCTCAAGTTCGATATACTACTTGAAGTTTTCAAACTCATTAATAATTTATCAAGTTAAAACAAAGAAAATCACAACCGTGAGGGAGGTCTCGATACCTGGCCCCGGTCAGCATAGATTTTGACGATTTACTCCTCCGTTTACTCCTTAGTTTTTGTTTCGATTGAGAAGATATATCAAACACTCGAGACAGTGTTTCGTCGGCCATCCAAACACCTCGAATTTCGTCAAAAATACTCCGTTGCGCGTCATTTTTTCAACTGTTACTCTCTTCTCGGTGTTTAGATATCCCGATGAAACACTGTCTCTCATGTTTGATATACTACTTCAATCAAGGAAACCTTCAGTATGAGACCGAATGGGTTACACAGACTGGTTTGTGTACCTGTGGAGCAGCAATCTCATCAAAGTGGATGGATGGACATAACTCTTGTATGTTGTGAGCAAAAAGTCTACAATCTGATCGTCACTGGCCATCTGTTTGTGACCGGGACTACTGGCTTTGTACCAGGAATGTTTCTTGGTGCGTCCAGACCACGGTGGGAGAGTTAAACCACCCCACAGCAGCGACGGGTTGTGGGTGATGATTTCAACGATTTTCTCTATTCTGGCCCCCCTGTTGAAAAAAAAAAAAAAAAAAAAAAAAAAAAAGAAAAAAAAAAAAAAAAAGGAGAAAAGAAAAAAAAAAAAAAAAAAAAA
>Ga0126338_10003597_pt1 | contig 10902 bp, 7 predicted proteins | sample OrbCmetagenome_2_FD_92529 | JGI IMG/M metagenome (GOLD analysis project Ga0126338, IMG submission 92529) | Coral microbial communities from Petempiche,Puerto Morelos, Mexico - Orbicella C C metagenome | ecosystem: Host-associated > Invertebrates > Cnidaria > Coral | place: Petempiche,Puerto...
GAAGAGAACAGCGTACAATCTTCGCGGAAATTTTAATCTTTCCATACCTAAAGTGAACACTACCAGATATGGTCTTAAGTCGTGGCGTTATGCAGCAGCAAAGTACTGGAATATGCTACCTCGTGATATTAGTTCCATGGCAGGCTCAAAAGACTTTTTGAAAAAAATTCGGCAAACTGATTTTCATGTTTAATACACATTGATTATATTTTATCTCTTTTAGCTCTGTTTTTTTATTTTTATTTTTTTTATTTATCTATTTTTTTAAAGTGATTTTTAAATTAGCTTGATGTAAATACCTTAATTTAAATCGTGGAACACCTGGAAACTAGCGAACAGCTAAGAGTGTACTTGTCCACGTTAAATAAAGTATGTCTATGTCATGTCTATGTCTATTCGATTTGTTTTTTACCACAATATCAACGTCAAAGAAAATGCTTTTTTGAGAACATGACCAAGAGCATGACAGATTGACGCGAGCAGCGTTGTCTGGACTCTTATCGACAACGGCAAATTAGCCAATCAGATTGCGAGATTAGTAGCAATTGTAATTGATTAGTAGAATTTTTCATTCAAACAAAATCTAAGCCTTAACTCTTGATTTGTCACGCCAAACTTAGTAAATACGCGAAGTTTCGTAAGAATCCGTTCCAAACTCGTGAAAATATGGGATCTTAAACTTGCCAATTTTGACAACGAAGTATATGCCAGCGGACAGAACGCTTGCCCCCTGACACATTTCTTCGGCAAAATTGCCAAATCTGAATTACACTAGCACGAGACATTTAATGTAAATAGACTATTAAGGTCATTCCACTAAAATAGAACCTGCACTGAGATTTTTGCGAAACTTTGCCTATTGATTGTTTATATTATAGAAACTTAAATTCTGAAATAAATTTAAGGGGTGCCATGTTCGTTTAGGAGCAACAGCACCTTGTTTATACCCATATAAATCCTTATAATGGCACCATGATTGTAGTCACGATTGCTTGCTAAATTCACGTTTCTGACGATTGCTTTTTGTTCTACACTGAGAATTGGTCCATATTTATTTTACACAGAGAAATTTAATTCTCAATTCAAAATAACAGAAAAAATTGATAGGTCACCAAACTCGTTTGCGAGAAAATGACGATTTACCTCTATGGCGAGGTCCAGCTGTAAACAAAAAGCCGCCATTTTTTAATGCGCGCACAAATCACGCGTGAAATTATGCAGGGTAAGGATGCGCAATGCAATACTGGGGAATGACCTCAAGGATGCGTCAGTCAGCCATCCGATGCAAATTCATCCAAAAGTACCCTCACATATCTCAATTATTGGTTCGAAGAATTAGAACCTGTGCGACCTGCCCCAGATGCGAAAGCCGCTTTAAAAAAACAGTAAAATTGAAGAAATGTATTCCTTGTCTAATGCAGCAGTACGAGACATCGAGGAATAGGTATTCTACAATCATTTATACAAGTTGTCTTTTTTAAGAAACAAAAACAAGATCATAAAAACAAGCATGTCCGAGGATCACATGCGCGCGAAGCGATCTCGCGGGAGGAGTCTGATCTGGTGAAGAGACGCCAAGAAACTCGCTTTTCTAACTTTTCTCGCAGTTTCGCCGCTGACACCTGTGCTCCACAAACGTGAGCCTGCTTGCTAGCGGTTAACTTCCTCTCCGGTTTACTTGCGGTTGGCCGTCATTTGTTGGTTTAGCCGCACTTTTACATATATCCCTTATGTGAACACTATCTACAGATTAAAAATTGCCGCTTCTGGCAGCTGGCGCTTAACTGGAGTAATGGTGAGAAAGCTTACTCATGAGGTGATTACCTGGATTCGCTTCACAGACGTATTATCAATCAGGGCTCAAAGTTTATTTTTGGCTTTGGGAGCACTTGTGCGACTAGGTGTAAATTTTTACGCGCACTGCCGAAATTTTAGGCGCAGAGTTAAAAATTTTAGGCGCACAGCTTCAAATACTTGGAGCAGCTACCCCAAAAGAATACTTAACGCTCCAAAAAGAGCGACTCAGGCTTCGTGTTGCAAACTGGGCCTATTCTAGCGGTATTGAACACAACAAAAACAAATAAAAGAATCAGGATATTTCACACAAGAGTTAAGCTTAGATATTAACTTCTGAAGTCGCTTCGTTGAGTATCCTCACTATCCAGTTTCTTGTTGTTTGCTTTACCTTTCAAATTCTGTTCACGAAGATTCTTGATTTTTCCAACATCCGGGTATTCGTGAGAACTAGCACGAACTTTACACATTTGGCTAGCTTTCAAGCCATAGAATTCGTGGACCGGCCCGTTCCGGAAACGCTGGACATTTTTGTACGTCAGATAAGCGAAAACAAAGCTTTCTGTAATTGTTGTTCGCGAAGAACGAGCACACGATTTAATCTCATCCCCAGTTTCCACGCTTTCCGCTGGGACCGCCTGGCACCATGACCCCCATTTGGCGACCAAGAAGCACGTGCTTCATTCCTTCATTTGCATGTGTCAGCGGAGTTGTTTACAACTCAGAACGTGGGCAAGAAATGAACGTTCGAGTTCGGAGAATCCATTGGGAAATTAGGCTTAAAGACGACGAATAGAACACACACCGACGAAAGGAAAATGGTGCAACTTTATTATTTGATGCCTGGTTGTGGTATATCTATGTTTATATTTATATTTATCAATCGGAGTACGTTAGTATGGTCAGGTGAGTAAGCACTAGAGAAGTCGCACTGTACTTTGGCTTTTAAGGCGTGGTGGTGCGACCACACATGATTTTTTAGGCGCACAGCCAAAAATCTAGTCGGAAATGCGACCAGTTGGTCATTAACTTTGAGCCCTGTCAATGTTACTTTATGACTAATATATAATGGTAATAGGACTGAGTGGAGTCCAATTCGGGCTTTAATCATACGGGTGATTAACAAAATCGGACGACCGCGAAGCGGGAGTCCGATTTGTTAATCACGAGTATGATTAAAGACTGAATTGGACGACGTGAAGCCTCGAACACAACCAAGAGACCATAACACAACATAGCCTGGGCACGCTTTCCATTCAGAACCTTTAAAGCGGGACAAATGGTATGGAAATTTCCGCGGAACATCCTAGTTGTATTTCATTTACAACAAGTATCAGTAAATTTCGGTTGTGGTGTAGATGGAACACTACTTTTCGGTAGTTTTACAGGGAGCTAGCTAGTAACAGGCAAACCAAGGCACTGGCCTCATTGTTTTTCGTTTTTGTTGCTAATTGTCATCATAAACACCCTTAATGTAGCAAGAGGATTAAACTATTGACATTACTCAGTCATGATTTTTTTCCTGGCTACCGCCCTGTTTCACCTCATTTAATGTTGTTGATCTCTTTGTGTAGAGAAAGTTTGCCTCAACGTTTTAATGACTGCCGTTCGAAGCTCGCGAAGACGCCAGCAATACAATATTGGATTAATGGAAGAGTTCATGAAGACTGCAGTGTGAGCAAAGTCCCATTCTGTTACCCAGTTCACCAACGAGATCCCATGAAGAGTCGACAAAATATACATCGGAAAATAACATAAAAGTAGAAAGATGTAAAACACGAATGTATTCATTGCACTTTTTTTCAATCGCACCATATGCATGGTTTGTCCGACATTGTTGCTACTTTGTATAGTCTGTTGCAGAACGTGAATCTGTGATTGGTGGTGACGGACAATGCGATAGATTTTGATGTAAGAAAAAGTTGTAATTATAAGGCAAATAACAGTGGTAACCGCTGTCATAAGGTGACATTCGCGCCTCTTCCAAAGGTAAAATCCTGAAGAAAGTCCCCTGATCAACCAAATTGTGAGCACAGTGCATCTGACGCGAGATTTAGTGACCAGACTGGGATATCTCAAGTGAGAGAGAAGTGCTATTAACCGATCCACGCTGATGGCAGTGACTGTATCCAAAGAAACGCCACAAACAAAAAACGCCATCATACCCGTTAGGAGTTTTAGAACATGAATATCTGTCAGTGCATTTGCAATGTAAAGTGGCTGAACTAACAATCCAACAAGAAGGTCTGAAACAGCCAAGCTGCAGAGGAAATTCATGGACGGTGAATGAATCGAAGGAGTTCTGATTACACCCGCCAAAACCAAACCGTTTCCAAAAATCGAAATTAGCATCAATGGGGCATTAAGAGCGCAGTTTATGATGATAATACTCCCAACACTAGCCTCAGCTGACGCGGTCCTCTCGTCTTTTTCAGTGTAGTTCATAGTGAGACCAATTAGTTATATTAGTGATTTTCTCCCACCCACTTGAAGTGGAGATATTACTCCACTTGGATGAAATCGGCGGCCTTTTCTTCGTAAGTAATATTCATGCGGGCAGCACGAACCTGTTAAGGCAACGGTGTTTCACAACCGGAACTGCCTGTAATGCCTACGTTCATCCTTTGTAAATCACATCTTTAAGAAGATCACCTGTTTGTAGCATTAAGAGCAAATGTACTTACACTTCGTCCCGTGCGTAGACTGACAGTTTAATACACTTTTATATCATGCATTTACATTTGCTTAAAGCCTTGACAACTGACGGCTGTATAAATGACAATCATTCAGTTTAATTCTAACGTCATTAAAGTTATGATTATTCATGTTATGTCAGAAAATTTGGCCTATAACGCGTGGAAGGAAAAGATCGAGATTTTGATAAAAGGAGAACAATTTTTATTAAGGAATGAAACTTTCAAGTTGGCTTTAAAGTTGTGATTTGACTAGATGAAAATTTAGCAAATTATCTGTCATACCCTATTGTCATTAGCATATAAATACTTACTGGTTGCGGACCGGGTGAAACAAATAAAGACCCATCTCAGAGATATTAGTTTTTCACTTTTGATTATTTTTTTCCCGGTATTATTTTGTTTGATCTTGCAGAAATAGTCCATAATGGTTATAAACGTTACTTCCATCTCCATGACTCGATAGTGAAATTGTATAAAATATATCATCATTTAAATAATGCATCTTTTATTAATTGTTCAGTGTAAATTTTTTTTCGGTAACTCATATTTTAAACAACAAGGGCAGATCAATACAGAGCACTTCTACTGTTTGCACTGGAAACCGAAACACTTTATTACGCTTGTCAATTCAAACTAAATACAAATAAATCAAAAGAAAGTTTGAGAAGACTGAAAAGCTGGACACAACTTGCATTAAACAGCCTGGCCGCCAGTCATTACTGACCATCCGGAGATTAAAAGTGATTATTCACAGTCGCCGACGAAATAAAAGCCTCCTTTTGAATTGTGTTTTTAGCACCGTTCAAACTTGTTTCGTTGTTCAATATTCATCTTCTGCAGCAAGTTCAATATTGCAGCTATCATTATAGAGGAGGCTATAGTGTTTTCATGCTTCATAGGAAATACAATTTCATCGTCACTTCTGTTTATATTAAACCAGACGAAGTATCTTAAGTTAACAACTTTATACTGCCATTGGTATTGTCATAATTTGCACTTGTCTAGTATGTCAGCAATGATTGGCACATATTTAGCTAATGAGACATACATCTCCAAGTTGTTTGAAGAGAACTTTGCGAGTTGAGCTTTTAACGCTGAACTTATAAAATAACTGAGATACTAGGCGCGCTCTCATTGGTCGATAGGTGTGGCTAGCTGAGAGTATGTAAACCGTTGTGACGGTTTTCATTTGCGCGTATATTTGAGAAATATTTCATTCCGTGTTTTCATAAAAGAATTCTCAGCAGGAGTGCAAGAGATGGCCTAACCGCAGTAAGAGAATGGTAGATGTCTATAATAATCCACATATACAAAAGTAAATTAAGACGGGATCTTTTTAAAAAATAGCAATCTGCAATAGACTTAAAAAGCAAACTTTACCGACATTCAACGCTTATCTAACAGCTGGTAATGTTCTCCAGTCATTTATTATTTAAATTCTCCTCTTTTTTTTTTCCTGTCGAATTTGACAAATTCAGTTGAGTGGCATAGATCCTCTCAATGGAACTTTTCCATAAGTTTGTTGTTAGGGAGTTTAAGTAGCTAAGAAGCGACACCTAGGACAATTCGATTGAGAAATGAATTTATATTTTACCTACGAATCTCGCGGTACTCCAAAGACACTTAGGTTTGTTTCCCTTTGTCAAAATCATCTCGAAATTGATTATAGAACACAGCGTAAAATTCGAAAATAAACTTCAAAAATTTTCCGCCGCGATTCGTCGTTCATTTCACGGGAACGTCTCTAAACAAAAGGTTTAATGAGCAGAACAATGGCTGTGCACGTGCGTTATAATTCTTGGTACATTTCCTTGCCGTGCTCTGCAAAACAACAACGTGAAATTAAATGACCAAATTCTGCGTTGTCGAGAGAACGTGAACCACAACGGCTACTTTTTAAACATTTTTATTTCTAATTTATCGCCGTGTTCCAGATTCAGTTCCGTGATAGTTTTGACAGTGATAAATAATGCAAATGACTTTAGACTAGAGTATCGCGAGATTACGGCGCAGGTAAAATATAAATTCATTTTTTAATCGTCGTTGTCCTCGGCGTCGCAGTCGTAGTTACTTAAACTCCCTAACATTGTATAGAGGGCGGCAAAGAAATGTACCAAGAATTATTATGCCCGTGCACAGCCGTTGTATCGCTCATTACACCTTTTGTTTAGCGACGTTGCCGTTGCTGTTGCCTTTGTGGTTTTCTTAAACTCTCTGTTGCAACCTTGTTGTCACAAGAGGTATAAAGGATATCAGAGGACGCTGATATAATGAAATGAAACATGGACAATTTATAATAAACTTAGTTGCAGCCATGTGCTCTATAAATGTTAGGCAAATTTCTCAGTCACATTTTGCTTCATGAGGGCACAGAGTGGCTTGTTGCCATGGTCACCACGTCATAACAATTCCACATGAGAAATTTACTCTGCACCGGTGCTCCATGCTGAAACTGGAGCACGTCCACCAAAGCGTGATGTTTTTGGGTTACCATGCCACCTTTCTGCACTGTAGAGGGAGAGAGGTTTGTCACTTGGAATGAAGCTGTCACCGCTGCCAGAGACAAAGCAGCTACAGATTGGAGGAGTCAAGTCAGTGGCCCTATTCTCCCAGACGAGAATTTGGACTGATGATGATGATGACGATAATGATGATGATGATGATGATGATGATACCACCTTTGAAGTTAGCAAATTGGTTTTAAAAAGAGAATGAACGTGTGAACCATATCTTTATTACTTTTCCGTAGTTTTTCTTACGTAGCATCTGCCTTGCTGTCTTAACAACTGCCGCTCGAAGCTCCCGATGACGCCAGCAATACAAAATTGGATTGATTGAAGAGTTCATAAATGCCACTGTCTCTGCAATCATCCAAGACCACGTCCAGCTATTGGGGGAAATAACAAAAATTGATATGCCAATAAACGCTGGGACATAACACATCATCATCACGATGTAATAGATAAAAGTGTTTATGACATACAGCTTTTTTCGCAGCATGTTCTGAGTATTTTCAGTATTAAGACTTTCCACGGCCTTTTTCTGAGAATAAATTTGAAATTGATGTTGACGAACAATCCGAAAGATCCTAATGTAACATACAGTGGATATTAAAATGCAGATAACGATGTTAACAGCAACAGACGTAAAATAGAAACTCTTGTTCCAAAGGGAAAACAGAGATAACAGAAAGCAGACCAACCAAAGAATTGCTGATGTCTTCATAGCGCGATGTGTTGTCATTAATGTCGGATATCTCATGTGATAGTTGAGAGCCAAGAACCGGTCCACACTTACAGCTGTTATTGTATAAAGCGGAACACAGCACGCGGAAAAAGCCATAACGGTTAGCGGCTGGTAAAGAAAGTCCTTCTCTGTTTGTAGATAAGCAAAGTAAACCGGTTGCACAACAAGGCCAACAAGAAGATCAGAGACAGCCAAACTGCAGAGTAACATTATTGACGGTGAACGAAGCGATGGAGTTCTCAATATGGCGGCAAGCACCAAAGTGTTGCCAAGAATTGCTGTGACAATGAGTGGTGCATTGAGAACACTGTTTAGGACGGCAGTGTTTCGTGGAGGAAAATTATTGCTCATACTCACGAAATAATCAGTTTCTTTGGGCAACAAATACTACTTTTTGAAATTATAACAGCGTGGTGGCAACGCTTAGTTAAACAGCTCCACAAATGAAGAGAAAGAGACCAAAGTAGGAAGTGTGAGTGACAGGTGCTTTCCGTGAATTTCTTTCACATATTTGGAGCCAAAGGCCACTTTGGCCAATTTATCCTAGTTTATGTTGACATTGCAACAATATGCACGGTGACAGTATGTTCGAATTCAAGGGATCTGTTATTTGTGGAAATTAAAGGTCAAGCTGCTGTAGTAGAAAACAAAAGATTGACTGTCATATTACCTCCCTTGTGCTGAATGATTAAACTAAAGATGGTTATATGTTGACCTAAAGGGACAATTCTCTTTCTGTTAGCAATAAGGTTAATAAGTGTAGTAAAGGATGTCCAGATAATTAAAAAACTTTCACCTGTGGTCGACCGCTAAATCACTTCCAAAATTATTTTGAATGTTAGGATATTGGGCCATATTGGAGAAGTTATATATATTGAAACCTCGCCGGAAAATTATACTGTTTTTTACTATAATATTCTTTTCTGAGATAAAATCGGTCGCACCTGAAGAACCCATTTTCCCCAGGGAAACCTTGTATTTCCCAGGTAATAAAAAGGCGTTTGAATCCGCTGTATTTTTGTGGGCTCATTCCAATATGGCAGCGAGTGGGTGTCTTCAAGCTCCTTCAAGCTCATAACACAGCAAGTCCGATAATAACAAATTGTTCGCACGCTTAGTTAGCTGGTTAACTTTGAAAAACACCCACAAACGGATGAAATTGTCCGCGTGCTTGGGAAAGCCCGCTAACGAACTAACAAGCGAGACTCAATTAAGGCTGGTTGATGCAGAGGCCGCCGATTTTGCTTCACAAGTTCACACTCAGCGCCGTCTAAGACCAGCCTTTGAAAGTATCTTTTCCTCTCGACGAGGGATTTAAAATCCCCACAATTGCACTTCTTCTTAGGGTGTCAACACGCACAGTAGAAAGGAGCATGGAAAAGTATGGCCTTTCTACATTAGGCTAGATATCAAGAGCGCTTTTTGTTTATTTTATTTAATTTATTTTTAATTCATTTAAACAATTTACCCATGGCAACAAGGGGCGCATCCAGGAATTTTGAAAACAATGTGTGTGCTGTTCAGAGTCAAAAATCTGTACTTAGGTGTAAACTCAGCTTGACCTCACGCTGGTTATTTATTTGCCAGGTTTATTTCTACTTCTGTGGTATGGATTACATCAATCGCAAACGGTGTTCTGATTCAACATTGCTTGAATTGAACTGCAATACACCTTCCTATAGCCCTTCCTTATTCATGTACGTATTAAAAAGCCTATAAAAATCGTCATATCACCATATTTCTTGAAAATTATTTAAACCAATCAAACTGTGCCAATCAGCGTGGGTGTTAGCTTGTGCCAGGGTCTTCTCCCGCCGGCCATTTTGAGACGTGGAGTAAGAATCTTTGGACGAGGTTGCCTGGAAACAACGACCTGGCCAATGGAAGTCGAAAAAACAAAGTGCGATGCGATATCCATTTTTTGAAAACGCGAAAAGTTAGTTCCGTCGGACGACGCTAAAAAGAGGAAAAAAGAAGATAGCCCATCGCGCGTTACAATTTTCTATGTTAAAGTTTGGCCGTTTCACGCTGTCAGTACACCATTTTAAAGCCCCACAACAACGAAAAAAAACACACTCAGGTTTCTAGTCGCTGTAATCAATTTTATTTTGTCCCCAAAATAACTTTAGAAAGAAAACAAGCTACTTTTATCAATTATATAAAGGCCTGTACCCTAACAATTAAGACTTTTTAATATTTTCAATAACACAGTTACACTGATAATACGGAGCCATACCGTTGCTGTCTATCAAAAGCACTCAATTGCACCTTTACGTTAAACCAATTGTCTGTTATCAAGTCTGTTATCAAGCAAAAGTGCTCCGCGAAATCAGTTCTTTTTCTTGGGCCATTCGCCCTCGTTGCGAATATAAAACTGAAAAGCTGCTCGTAGACCAGACTCCAAGGCACCCTGAATCCATCCTGCAGCAAACGAAAGGCCGTCACCAGCAAAGAAGATGTTAGCCATAGGGTATTCCATGACGTAGCGCACGTTATGGTACTGGGTGGGTTTAAGTAGGGCATAGGCTCCTTGAGCGGTTGGGTGGTTGTACCATGCTAAGACGGCCCCCGTTTCAACCTGGTCTTTGATCTCTGGGTGGATGGTGGCTATTTGCTCTACTACCTCGTGTAAAGCAGTAGTAGGATCCAGGGAGCCAAAGAGTAAGGCTTCCGTCTTCCACGTGTAAACCAACAGGATGCCTTTTTCGCCAGGATGCTCTCCAGTGACGTTGCTTGGATAATGGAGCTGGCCGATTGGAAGATTTGTTTTTGAGAATCCTCCTTTAATGCCGTCTTTCTCCCAGAATCTGGTCTTAGTTTGTATGAAGAGTTTGGTTGCTGGACCGGTAAAGATGTCTTCTATGGCCTTGTGGAAATCCTGTGGGGGAGGCTCCGTGTGTTCATCGAGGGGTGTGCACTTGATCTGCCTAAGAATGTTGATTGGAGTTGCGACGATAACAGCATCTCCTTCGACCTGGAAAGGTTGCCTGCTGTTGCTGAAGTAGCCTTTAACCACCACGTGATTATTTTCAGTATCATCTTCGTCAAATTTGTAGACAATTTCTTTGACTGTACGGTTGAAGTGAATTCTATCGTGAAGGAAAACTTCAGGATTCCATCCTCCGTTGTTTTTTTCGGTGAAGGCTTCTGGTAACAAAGACATCCC
>Ga0126338_10003599_pt1 | contig 10898 bp, 11 predicted proteins | sample OrbCmetagenome_2_FD_92529 | JGI IMG/M metagenome (GOLD analysis project Ga0126338, IMG submission 92529) | Coral microbial communities from Petempiche,Puerto Morelos, Mexico - Orbicella C C metagenome | ecosystem: Host-associated > Invertebrates > Cnidaria > Coral | place: Petempiche,Puerto...
CGGAATGGGGAAAGAGCTTGGGCCCCCCCGCCCCTTTGCGCTCGGTTTCAGGGAAAACCCCATTTTGACCTTAATATTAATAAAGAGAAAAAAAAAAAAAACTGGCAGTCTCATGATCGCTCTGACCACAGCTTTCAGTGATAACCAAAGTCAGATGATCTACGTAAACAATGTCCCGAGGAAGCCAAATAGGGACTCGTAACCATGGTAACCCATGCAAGAATAATAATACTCCTAGCATCGTCAAAATTCAGAAGCTAGAGTTAAACGTTTGTACTGATGAGCGATATGCTGATTTTGATCCGGATTCCGATATTGATTCTGGTCTCCATCCCGACCCCAATTTCGGTATAGATCTCTAGCATTGGAACAGACTCTAAAACCACTTTGGCTTTATAATGGAAATAAGAAGTTTATATCGCAAAATCTATTAAATCGACCGAATAAGTCATTTATACCGAGCAAATCTGATATCAACATGCATTCAACTTCTTGATTTTCAACTGTCTGCACTGCTTATTATTATTTTTCTTTTTTACATCTCCAAACAGCAAATCAACTTTGATGTGGAGTTAGAGCCTGTGAAGTTACTTGGTAACGTGGAAATGGTTCGCTCCCTTGCGGACAAGAAAAAAGGCCCAAAGTTCTACGTTCATGCCAAGAGAAATCCTCTCGAAGCAGAGGTAAATAACTATGATATATTTATTATACCATAACGCTGTTTACTCGTGGAGTCACGGTGGCCTCACGGTTAGTGCGCTCGCGTCTTAATTGAGCGGTCCGTATTCGAGCCCTGGTCGAGGTCACTGTGTTGTGGGTAAGACACTTTGCTCTCACAGTGTCTCTCTCCACCCTGGTGTACAAATGGGTACCGGTGAATTTAATGTTAGGGGTAATTCTGCGATGGACTAGCGTACCATCTAGCGGGGGAGTAAGAATACTCCTAGACGCTTTATATTACAGAAACAGGAGATACGCTCCGGCCTATTGGGCCACTTGGCTCGTATGCAAACTTTACCTACGTTAATATCTACCGATGATTCACGCTATCTTAGCATTAATGTACTTCTTTATGACAACTTCAGATCGTTATTTTTGTCACGAATTTGAACGTTCAATATCTTTGCTGCTTCTTTTTAGATTTACATTCAAGGAGCTGTGGTCATCTTTGGGTTTGAGACAGAAATCATGTTTAAGCTCACAACAGAGCGCTTCGAAGCAGAGGTAGCCCTTAACTTGTTCAACGTGTTCAAAGCGAGAGTTTGGATTGCGGCAGGTTATGGAAACCCGTTTGCCCAAACCGGTTTCTCAGCCAAGTTTACCATAGAAACCGGTTTTGACTCGCTGAATAACGCGACTGCTGAGGTATTAATTAAAGGTCTACAAGCGACAAGAAAAGCTCTGCAAAAGGCAAGGGAGAAAGTTCGTGATGCTAAGGTTGCCTGCGAGAGGAACGCTGGTAGTTTCTGCAATATTTGCGAGGAAATTGCTTGCAGTGAGATTACGGAGGAATGTAAGCTGGCCATGGACAAATTTAAGCACTTTGTTGGAGAAAAAGTTGATGAATTTGGTAAGGAAATTCTCACTTGTATAAACTGAGCAAATAGATGCGGGGGTGATTAAAAAATAGATACAGCCAACAGGAGTAAACATGTCTTTCACTTTAATTCCCTTAAGTGAGCAATCCCCACTGCATGTACAGGTTGAGATGTCATATCTTTCGCCTGATTTGTAGCCATCTCATTATCGCTTTTGTTCCAGATCGTTGGGCGAGAACTTTGCACTCGCATCCAAAATGGCGGAACATTAATCCGTGTATTTAGCTCATGTAAGAAGCCACAAAGTGTTGCAACTCCGGTGAAATATCTTCGACAAATTTTCAGCCATCATATCTTTTAACCCATCCAGATCCACTATATAGGTTTATAAAGCTTTAGGACCTTTAGAAGACCATTCTAATTTTTGACGTTTTACCAGAAGTTTGTGGTTGTACGTAATCATTTTTTATAGGCCGAAAAGTTAAAAGTATTGGGGATAAGTTCAAGGCTGGATTTCAAAAGGAAAGAATAAAACGGTACATGGACCTTTTAGCTGACGGAATGAACTGTGCCGGCCCTCGAATGAAACAAAATCTCCATCGCGCCAACAAATATTCAGGTCACAAAAACAAAGAAAGAGTGTGTCTCAACAGTCGCTATGGCAACAGCACCAAGCCCCGCTCGGCTCGACGCAAAAGGTTTGTTGGTAAAATGCTTTGCGAGAAACTGGCTGAGAAGGCTTGTCTGGTGGCAAAAGACTTGTGTAAAGGTGAGAAAGATGATCCAGAGATCCTGGAAAACTGTTGTTATATGCTTTAATAATTAGAAAGAAATTCTGTTATGAATCTCATCTAGCGAGCCCTTTATTGACCAAGCTTGTGGCTGGATATTGGCCTCGCTTTATGCTTGTTCATAAGCAATAAAAGAAGGAACTTGGCCAATGTACAGCCACCTTGACCTCACACCTAACTAATTACCCATATATTTGTATCCATATAAACCATGCAACCCCGTCTTCTGAAAGCCGCTGTTTTCTATTTTCTCTCCACACCAGGCTCCTGTAATGTAGCTGGTCACATCACGAAAGGAATGTGCAAGGCGCTCGACTTGGCTCATCACGGACTTTTCTTACTGGAAAAAGGAGCGTATTGGGCCGAGCGAGCTGTGATGGCAGCCTCTAATAATATACTGGTTATTCACAAGTTATCATTCGAGACACACTTAGCAGCCGCTCCTCTTAAGAACACCGTGTCTCTCGGTGCTGATGTCAGCATATTTGGATCCAGAGGACAATTCAAACTAGATTTTAATCTAGCTGATCCTCTTAAGAATGTACATCAACTGGCGGATACAGCATTGGCGTTTTTTAAGAAGTTGTTCACCCCGCGGTTTTCGAAGACTGTTTATGATAAGCCGAGTGAGGAGTCCGACTTCGAGTTTTCAGGTGTGTGTGTGACTGTCTGCCTGCTGTTTGCATGAATGATTGACTGACTGACTGACTGACTGACTGACTGGCTGACCGACCGACCGACGGACTGATCGTTCGACTGACTGAACCACAGGCTGACTGAGTGACTGACTGATTGACTGACTGACTGACAGATTGACTGACTGACTGACAGACTGATTGACTGACTGGCTAACTAACTAACTCACTGACTGACAGACTAACTGACTGACTGACTGTCGACTTACTGACTGACTGACTGTCTGACTGACTGTCTGACTAGCTGTCTGACTGACTGACTGACTCACTGACTAACTGACTGAATGACCGACGGACTGACTGGCTGACCGACCGACGACCGACCGACCAATCGATCGATCGATCGATCGACTGAATAAATGACTGATTGATTGATTGATTGACTGATTGATTGATTCATGAATTGGCTGGTTTATCACTAGGACTGCGTAAGTGACTGACCCACTGACCGTTTGAAAGTCGCACGTACTCTCAGCCTAAAGTCTATGACAGTCTGATCAGCTGCTGATGACCACCTAAGCCGGGCGGACTTATTTCAATCTTTGTTGCCTAGTTACTTCTTGTCCAGTTATGCCCAGGTTGTTAACTGCTCATGTGTTATCCAACGCAGGAGAATTCCGAGTCCAAATGAACGGCACCGGGAACTGTCTTTCTGCCCCACCCACTTCAGAGGATGGTTCACCAGTTATACTCAGCTCCTGTGATGGTGAGGTGTCCCAGTGGGTATTTACACTGACAGGATCATTAATGGTATGACCTCATTGAACAACTCTATCAGCATTCGCTTCTTACGTTTGGCTGAGAAAGAGGAATCTACCGTTTTAGATTATTGGGAGATGACTTAGAGCACCACTGAAATTCGCAATTAAGTAATTTCTAAACTTCCCTAACGAAAGACGTTGAAGAAAAATGTTTATTTCAAGCGATCTTCACTGCTAATGCAACACCTTGTATCATCATACCTTCACATCTTGTTTTGATTTTCGGCCCCTATTCTGTTCTCAATAAAGAATTACCAAATGCTTGTGAAAAGATAGTTCGTGGCAAGTTTGGTGACGCGGTGCTTAGTCTCGGCCAGGAGACTCTTCATATACCTTTCAGAATTTAACAGCAAACTCGTTGAACATCGCGCTCAAAATCCCGTTCGCGGATTCAAGATGTTAGCAGTCTGGTCTTCTATCGCATAATGATTCCCAATCGCATGTTTACGAGTTCTTTAAATGCACACGATAAAGAATTATGAAATACTAGTGAAAAAAAATTCATCTTCATTCGTTTACATTCTGGTTTTTCTATTTTCTTTCCATTCTGTAGAATGTTCAGTCCCGTCTTTGTGTGACGATGGGTAGAGACCAAGGCCTGGATCTACTAAAGCAACAAGCTTGTGACGTCAAATCTGAAGAACAGCGGTTCACTTGTAAAAAGAACAAGATAATGCCCGTGAAGGATTCTGGGTTATGCGTAACGGCTTCGGGTAACTGTTTCACAATATTTTATTTACCTCTGAAGCAAAATCTTGATGATAGGATGAAAAGTTTATTTATCTACAAGTAAATGTAATTGTTGACTAAGATACACCTTTGATATTTGTTTTTTTATTTCGTTACGTTTTTCCTTGAACTTTTCAGCGGGCAAAACAGGTTTAGGTGATGTTGAGGCCAGGTTGCTGAAGTGTGATGATGAGAACGTGCAGGGCGAGCAAGACTGGGTTCTACATGGTGATTCCAGGCCCATCTCTATCTGCAACAAATTTGTACCTGGTAGGCTATGTTACGTCAACAAATTTTTCATTTGCATTAGAAGGAGTAAAGACTCAATATGGAGGGTTTGGGGGTAAAGTTTTCTTCAGTTGAAACCTTTCGTGTACTAGTATGATTGCCTACGTGTCGATATCCCCTCCAATTGTTGCGACAAGTTGCCAATACCGCTAGTGGCCACTCACCTAGCGGCTGGCGTTTCGTTCCTTCTTCCACGTGTTTATCGCAAATTCGCGTACATCAGCAAGATTCTTGGACTAATAGGTATCATCAGTATGTGAAATAAAATGGTGACGAGTGAAATTAGGAAATAATTTCACACGCGTTTTGTCAAAATTCTTATAATTTCTCCGAGCCTTGAGGCTCGGGGAATTATTAGACAAAACCAAGAGAAAATGAGGATTTTTTTCTTGACAAAAAGCTGATGAAAATATTTTTTAATTTCACGAATATACTATTTGATTACCTTTTATATCGTGGCTGACAAATTACGCTTACAATCGTGGGTTTTTTATTCCTTTATTGAATCGATAAATTTCGCGACAAATGTAAAGTTATAAATTAACGCTGAAATAATATTTCGCCCCAAATTTAAGGAGTAAATTGTCACCCATGATATTATAAATATAATTTCTCCCCTTTAGATGTAGCTTTGGGGAAGACTGCTCTTCAGTCCAGCTTGATGTCTGTTGATGAACTCCAGAGTGGATTAAAAGACGAAAATGTGGCCATAGCTGGTGTGGGTCCAGAACTGGCTGTGGATGGGAACATGACTACTGTACCCTATGCGGGTTCTTGCTCCATAACGGCCCTTGAAGTTGACCCTTGGTGGAGGGTAGATTTGCAGAGCGAGCACATTGTGACGGATGTCAATGTAGTCAGCTCATCTGGTAAGTAGTCAGCTCATCTGGTATGCAGTCAGCTCATCTGGTATGTTTTATAAGCTGGACTGTCAACACTTGACCTTAAGGACGTTCGCGCCCAAAATGTTCCCACAGGCAGTACGTACCATGAACGTGCCATGAAGTAAGATTAAGATCAATTTTTGCCAAAAAGTCAAAAAACAAAAAACCAGGGTCCCCGTGCTCATTTTCGAGTCAAGACGAGTTAGCTTACAACTATAAGCCTTAGAAAAAGCTACATTAGTGAAATTTAGATCAGGTGTGGGAGGAGAGAACACTCTAAGATGCCAGGCACTTTTGCTGTTGTGAACAGAATAACACATCCCGTTAGAATGTGATCAAATTTGAATGCGGCGGACACCCTCTCCAGGATCGGCTGATTAGGCGAAAGACGCTTTTACCAACAGTAGCTAACAGTTGAAGTGCTTGATGACACATTTATTATCTCTCCTTACGCAATACGGTATTTCATATTTCTTCCATTACAGGTACTCTGTCGAGCCCATTGTCCAATTTTGAGATTCGCGTTGGAATTCTCACAGATTATAAACAGAACCCAATGTGCGGCGACCGAGTTAGACAGCTAGGCGCGGGAGAGGTCTGGACAGCAGAGTGTAAACCACCAATCCCTGGCCGACACGTGTCAGTCAGTATGGTTGGTAAAGGATACCTGGCGATATGTGAGGTGGCAGTTTTCGCGAGATTAGGTGAATGACGTCACAGCTGCCGGCTTAACCAAATAAAAGGGAAATTCAGTATTGTTATCGACAATGTTTTTCGCAACCATTAGGGAGTTTTTCAGAAAACCACAACGGCAACGGCGACGGCACCGTCGCTAAACAAAAGGTTTAATGAGCAGAACAATGGCTGTGAACTTGCGTTATAATTCTTGGTACATTTCTTTACCGTCCTCTGAAAAAACAACGTTAAATGACAACGCCGTCGAAGACGACGCCGAGGACGGCGCCTGGTCAAAAATGAGTTAATTTGTTACCTTCGAATTTCGCAATTGTCTAGACCTGTTCAGTAGGCCAATGGCTCTAAAAACATACTCAGGCTAAATATGCAGTGACAGCGTTCAATACCAAGTGGAAATACGAAAAATTAGCCGTCGTCGTTCCTGTTCCTTAGACCTGACGCAGAACTTAATCATTTCAGGTTGGTTCTTTTGCAGAGGACGGCAAAGAAATGTACAAAGATTTATAACGCACGTGCACAGCTATTGCTTTGCTCATAAAACGTTTTGTTTGGTAACGTTCTCGTTGTCGTCGTCATCATGGCTTAAGCCTTTGATCATAGTTAGTAGTAATCTCCTCTACTTACTATGCTTTGATGTTATGATGTATGTACGTAAATCATTTATGCTGAAAGAAGAGGGGTGGGGGAGGGGGAGGGGATGTGTGGATTATTCATATCATTTGAGCTAGCCAACAGGAAAGTAAAATTTTGCAATGAATAAAATCGAAAAACTGATCCTTGGGGCAGGGAGAGGAGATGAATTGAGATAGAAATCAAATTATCATTTTATCATTTCAACATTTGTAGATCCACGTCTTAAAAGATACGCTGCTTCTCGTTGGTTTGTTGCTGTGGTTTTGAGTTTTGATATTCTGCACCTTTAATAGAAACTATCTTGAGATTTTTTTTTCTCTTCCTAGATAATCAAGGGAAATGTAGCGCAGAACTTAGCAGAAAGCGAGATGAGATAACCAACTTTTCTCCGGAGGACATCTGAATCAGCTTCAGTTGTCAAACAGCAAGGTCACCCGAGGAGGATCGAGGAAGTGACGATCTGTTGTCTCTCTCTTACTCAAAAGTGAATCATGGATTCATATTTCCCCGATCTACGCAATGGAATCGTTTATACCCTTAAAAGGACAAGTGAAAAATCTGTCTATTTATTTACAAAAAATAAACAAACAACTATATTTGCTATTTGTTTTGTTTCTTGACCTTCGCGTATTTTCGAATTCCAAATCGAGCAATCAAATCAAGGGTGCCTCCGGCGGAGACTGGGACGGATATGCCCGTATAAGGGGAAGGACCGCTGAACAAAGTGTCTGATTATCCTTCCACGAGATCCTTCCTTCTAAATAGGGGTGTTGCCTTACACGGGGCGGGAGGTAGACAAGTTTTAAAAGAATTCTAGGATTTATTGTTCTTCTTAGGGCCAGGGTTTCAAATCCTCACCCCACCCCAACCCCGTTCTTCATTTCGGGGGAGGGGACAGTTAGGTCAAAACCGAAAAGCTCGATAACTTTGCGATAGATCTTGTCAGAATAGACCAATTTCGATATATTAAAATTCAGCCTAAAACAAGAGACCTCAACACGAGGCTCCGGGGAATAAACCCCACAAACTCTGTAGTTATTCCCCAGAGCCTCGTGCTGAGGTCTATTGTTTTAAGCTGAATTTTAATATATCGAAATTGGTCTATTTTAGGAACGATCTAAAGAACTCGTTACATTAACTGTAGCACCTCATGAAGGTACATATATCGGAGCCAGTTTTCCTCAAGGCTCGATTTCCAGCCGTTTTGTGAGCCCGCGTTCCTTGTCCCACAGGGAGGAGGATAAACAACTGCACTCCCAAAACGGCTGGAAATCGAGCCTAGTTTTCCTCCGAAAGCGCTTAAAAATGGACTCTGAAACCAGGCTTCTCGCGCACCAGTCTTCTCGACGCCACAGTCTTAAGTTGCAGTGTACAGTTCATTCTTGTACATGTAGTCTCACAAAAATTTTCCTTTTCCAATTAGGCTTATCCGAGATTTAATTCCAGTCTTGAAGCATGACCTCTTGCCTCCGTGCCAAAACCAGTCCTCGGGCAAATCGTTTCTTAAGAAAAATATGAAGTGTGATTTACTAGAAAATGAACGGGCAGTCGAAGCACATTTTCACATGAACGGTTTCGCACGAAGAGCCGTTTTGAAGACTTCTGACACAGAGGGCAACTCGGAAATGGCATATTGCAGCAAAGAATGAAGAACGATACTGTTCACCAGAAATCCAACACCAGGGATTTGAATTGAAACAATACAGAGAATGAAGTCAAACGAGAGTTTACTTTCCAAGTTTTATTTCTAAATAGACTTGAAATCTTCCTGTGTATACTATTTCTGTAGTTTATCCCCTATGTCCACACACTGCCAAAAGTTATGAAGCAGTTAAAAGGAAATTATAACCATCCAAGATAAATACATTCCTGTTTACTCTATTGAATTTCTCTAAATACAGTACCTAATTATTTACATTAATATGTATACAGGAGCTGTTACACTGGGCTATCTTTAATGCAGTGTAACTCAATTGCGATGAAATTACAAGATAAGCTACACATGTATTAATGCTTGTACAATGCTTACTGCAATAAAAAAAATGCTTCCCAGTACAACAAGGTCAGCATACACTTGGGTACATGTTGTGGGGACATAGAGAGGACATGCTACAGCAACAGTTTTCCTCGTGTGACATGCTTGGTTTTGTAAAAGAGTTCTGTTGTGGGGGCAAAATTTAACCCATAAAATTTGGCGGGTTTGAATTCATGGGTCATGAAGAAGGGACAAAATGACCTAATTTTCCATGTTTGAAGGTGTGTACTGTTCTTGCAAACTGTCCCAGGTACAGCACAGCCATAAACTACACACATACACACAAAGGGGCTTTGTGTGTACAGGCGAACACACAAAGCGGCTTCTCTCCGCTTCATATCCTTCAACATGTCTCCCAGGGAGTGCCAATCTTTACAATAGGCAATTTTCTCAGGCAACACGAGTCAACAATATTTTCCACAAAACACCATCTTCCATAATTGTACCCCTACGCAAGTTACATGTACGTTTATGAAGCCAGACTGTTACACTAACGATTGCCCAATACAACAGCACCTTTGGTGAACCCACTACTGGAACACTATACATCTGAAAAGCTCTGCACACCACCACAAGTATGAACACAGTTCTACTTGGCTTCTACAAAAGAGCGCAGCTCTGGTAAAATCTCTGAGATTCTCTTAGGACATCTTCTGGATGTTCAAATATGTCACTTCCAAGCTACCTTGTGCCTCTGTTTCAAAACAAGACCTCGTGCAAAACCTTTCAAATGAAAATGAGTTTGATTTGTATGAAAACGAACCTGTAAAGGGGAACACATTTTCACATGAATGGTTTTGCATGAAGACTCGTTTTGACCCAGGGTCAAAAGGCAACTGGGAAATGGTCTATTGAAACAACAGACTTGTATCTTTGGTCGAGGATAAACTGAAAACAGGTCATACTTCACTCCACTTGTATTCAGTCTCTACTCGGCCAAAAATCAGCAACTATACTACAGGTATACAAGTGTAATCTAAAGAACAGACTACCAGCAGGAGAGGCATGATCTAGCAGCTCTGAGAGATAAATTATGTACATATACATATTATATCCATTTTGTAAAATGATCTGTTAAATGGTGCTCACTCTATTGGAAGTGCAAAGGTTGCTGCATCTGTTGAAAAAAGAACATGAACTTAGCATCAGCTCTATCAAACAACAAATTCTTCTTACTAGTGCATGCATTTTGCTAGCACACTAGCTGGGAGAAATTCATCATACAATTGAACTACAGTACATACATTAATGGTCCAGATAATTCAACATCTGGAGCCACTCGCTGTGACCTGGGCAAGTACATAACAGTACAGTGTGCACAGTGTAGACACACGCACAGTCAGATGAACAAGAAGTTCCAGCTAATGGCAGCAATCTGCTTCTGAGAAACCTGATAAATTCTCAGTGCCATGCCAGCATGATTGTTATGAGAGCACAGGTTACAACTCAATCTCACCCTCAGTTGCATAATATTATACGAATCCAAAATTTGAATTCTTCAGCAAATATTTGCCACATCTGCTTCCCCTCCAGTATGACTGGATGAGCACCAAGCAACATCAAGTGATTAAGTACTTGGTTCTACTTACATTTTTTAGGTGAGAGGCGCGGTGGCCTCATGGTTAGTGCGCTTGTCTCTGGATTGAGCGGTCCAGGTTCAAGCCCTGGCCGGGGACATTGTGTTGTGTTCTTGGGCAACACACTTTACTCTCACAGTGCCCCTCTCAGGTGTATAAATGGGTACCGGCAAACTTAATGCTGGGGGTAACCCTGCGATGGACTAGCATCCCATCCAGGGGGGAGTAGAAATACTCCTAGTCGCTTCATGCTACAGAAACCGGGATAAGC
>Ga0126338_10003600_pt1 | contig 10898 bp, 7 predicted proteins | sample OrbCmetagenome_2_FD_92529 | JGI IMG/M metagenome (GOLD analysis project Ga0126338, IMG submission 92529) | Coral microbial communities from Petempiche,Puerto Morelos, Mexico - Orbicella C C metagenome | ecosystem: Host-associated > Invertebrates > Cnidaria > Coral | place: Petempiche,Puerto...
TGCACTTACTTGGAGAATGGCGTTCTTTCCACCAGAATCAATGTCATAGACATAAACTCGCAGACCAAAGCGGTCTTCGTGATCGAACTCGTACTCGTGAAAAGGAAACACGGTTTGGAATGGAACCACGTCACGGGTGACCACTAGTTCCTCTCCTTCTTCTGGTGTTTCTTCTGAAAAACAAGGCAACACGAGAGCTGCATTACAAAAGTTCAGTTGCTACGAAAATGGGATAAAGAAAAAAATCTGACTTCCCGAAGGGAGTCGAACCCATGACCTTCCTTAAAATGCTCTACGCACTGAGCTGTGGGGAGACTGGTAGAGAACCTGGGTACACGACAGTGTGACTACATGTACATTTCCATTTATTTTATATAACACTCTCTTGCACTTCTAAGAGACAACCATCTTGAGATTAAAGATAAAATGGCCAACTATTCAAGAGTAACTTGGCTACTCCAAACGCCTCTATTTCACCTTTGCAGAGAGCTATTTTTTAACGATCGTTCCTCCACGCCCACGCCGCTGTGACACCACAATCAACCAATTACCCGACAGGTAGTCTGTTCCAAGACTGTGCGTTCAGTTGCTCGTTCGGTTGCACAGCAATGTCGAGAAAAAAAACACAGAGGAGAAGTGCGGCGCGGTGTTCTCTCGATTCTCGCATCCAGCCTGTTTCTCTCTCCTGCTTTTTTTTCCTCGACGCTTTTCTCGCTGCTCACAACCAACGGAACGCTTAGAGCAGGCTACTCGACAGGACACAGCAGAAACACCACACACAAAATAATCTAATCTGGCCAATCACAACAGACTCACAACAAACTCACAAAAGACTAACAGACGCACTGAAAGCAATTAACCAAAAACACGCCACCACGCCACCGCTCCTAAGCGCGGGAAAACGCGCGTACCAAGACATGATTGGTTCCAGTTTTTGTTTTTCATTGGTTGGGGAAAAAACAATAACAACAACATGTTTTCCCTGGTTAGTTTGAAAGTACTTTCAAAAGGATTTTCCACAAACGAGGAGCTCATTAAATGCAGAACAAAGGGCTCTATTCATACTTGAGAACCTACATTTGTCTTGCTATATTTTCTTACCATAGAAAGAAGATACGTTGACCCACGCGTTGGATCCCAGGCTATCTTTAGTCCATTGAAGAACCATCTGAACACTGCGTTTCTCCTATAAATAGAAAGGGACACTCAACTGTCTCAAGCTTGATTTTTACTAGAGACGCGAGCGTAAGGGCTAACACAAAAGTTCATACACTTGGAAAAACAAGCACAGCAGAACCGAAATTATTCGATTTAGCCCCCTCTTTTTAATAAGGGCACGTTTTCTAATAAGCAGTTTTTGTGAGTGTCGTTTTCCTTATGAAATCCAGCGTCCCTATTGTGAAATTGACATTTAATTTTTAGACACTGACACAGAATAGACTGACTATGGACTGAATTACGTAGTCTGGAAAAAAGTGCTCCGTCCTTGAAAGCTTCCTTCCTTGAGCTACCAAAAGAAAATTAGCGCCAGGGCGATAAACTGAATCATTTTAATAAGGTATGCAGGAACTAACCATTTCGGGAAAATACTGAAAACTAAAACTCTTGAATCCAGTTACGTTGAATTCCTTTGTTACCAAAAAAGACTGGAATAAATCTAGAGAAAAAATAAAAACCTTTCGTTAATATATTTTTTTGTGTGCTAGGTTCTTTGCCGAATGACGGTTCCTTATGACCGTCAAAAACCAAATTCAAGGTTATTACATCTGACCAATCACAAGGGAAGCAAATAAGAAAATTAACCAATCAGGATTGGAAGCAACAATATCCAGCCGGCGCCAAGCGCGTCGAGAAAACGCGCGCAAGGCAAGTCGTGACTGTCTTTGGTTTTGCTTCTGACTGGACGAAGAAACACGCACATTGGTTATGATTGGCTAGGAAACGTAACACGAGTTTTTCAACAACTAGACCATGTTCGTATTCTCGGTTATGGCCTGGAACTAGCTTGCAATGGAGTCTCATGCGGGCCATAAAGAGAGAAATTAAAAATAGATAAATGTCATTGTATTTGAAAAGGCACCCCGCATTAGGTTCAGTTGCAAGCTAGTTCCAGGCCAAAACTGAGAATACGAATATGGTCTATTAAAGAGCTCAACAATCAAAACCAAGGTAAACATAGAATTACTTCCGACAGAAAAACCAAAGCTACACTAGAAGACAAAAAGGCCAACAACATTGTTAACTCACAGTAGCAAGAGCCGCCATTAGATGCAGTACCAGAGTAGTCATCGTCACACCTGTGGAGTAAACAAGGAAACTAGTTGGAAAGGATAGTAATCCCGGGTGTTTACCATTTGTCAGTTAACCCTGTTAGGATGACCGTTCGGTAATGGTAAGGGTTTTTTTCAAAATCAGGAAACCAACCGAACGAGATAGCGCTTACCGTTAGAGATTCGATTTCCAGTTATTGTTTTCGACTGATGAAAGACTGGAAAAAAGAAAATTTAGCAAATGGGGTGTAAATTTCTGCCGTTCCGTTCCGAAGAGGAAAAGAGGACTACCTCTGGAGGTAGTCTACAATTTCCGAACGGATTTCCAGGAAAATTACTGTTTCAATTGACTCTCAACCGAGGTTTCTGGATTTTTAGGCTAAATGCTAAGCAACCCCTGATACAGAGAAATTCTAGTTAGAAGAATCAATTGAAGGCTCCAACTCGCCGGCCCATAAGTTTACATCAATGAATACACAGTATATCTTTGCGGAAACTTACTTGCTACAGTTGCGACCCACGACCCCCATGGTAAGACACTGGCAAATGCCTGTGTCAGCAGCACAGACTTTAGCATGGCTAGTGCACTGGCAAGCTGAAATGAACGACAAACTGACAAGTCATCGTCATTATAATGTCGCCTTCTCAAACAAAGGAAATCATGACCGTGACGGTGTTTTCATATCTGAACTTAATTTCATTTCTGCGTTTTCTTCCCTGGTTAAGTTTCGAATGAGAAGATATATTAAATACTGAAGACAGTGTTTGAACACATTTCCAAACATCTTGAAGTTCGTCAGAAACACTCCTTTACGCGTAGTATTTTCAATTCTCTCCTCGGTGTTTGGAAATGTGGTCAAACACGGTCTTTCGTGATTGATACATCACTTCGCAGCCGTCATTTTAGTCGTCACACAAACACCTCTTGGCGTAGAGTGACTACCCAGACAACAGCTGCAAAGGAGGCGTTTTACAGAAATAACTACCGTAAATCTTCGAATATTTCAAATTTAAGAGAAGACGGGGGGCGCTTATTCGAGGGGGGGGCACTTATTTAATTTTTCCCAAATCGTGGTCTGACATGATCATTTTTTAAATACATCATCTGCTGTTTATTGACATAAAAAGCTGATCCTAAAGTTTAAATCGCGGCACCGTTAGTACTTAACGTGTTCACAAACTGAAACAATGTACAAATCTAATACTACATGAGGAAAACTATACATTCTTTGTTGTCTCATTACTCGTCCACAAAATCGGGGGAAGGGGAGGGGGCGCTTATTTACAATTTCGGCCGATAGGAGGGGCGCTTATTCAAAGGGGGCGCTAATTCGAGGATTTACGGTATGAGAACTTCAGTGGCTTGAAAGTAGCTCCATCTATAAGGCAAACTGGCCGGACCTAACAAAACATCTTGGCAGAGGAAGACATGCCCAACAGTCCCCTATCACCAAACCATCCAAAAAAACGACACGCTGGTTGAGCCCCGATAAACCACTCATAGCAAGGCACTAAGCGACTCTACCACAAGTTAAAAAAGTTTATTATCAAACCTTCACATCTGCCTCCATTTCTGGGGTCTCCATAATATCCTTTAGCACAAAGTTCACAATGGTCTCCTGTGACGACACGAAAATACATAGTTACTTACTGTTAGACTATTTTTGAAACCACAATTAGGAAGTTACTGTTTGAGAGGTAGTTCTGGGAGTTGCAAACAAATGTAATGCCGCTTTGCCAACAAACACTTCCCATTCTCCATCGAATTTTGCTTTCTGCTGATTATGACTTAACATTCGGAATCCTATATTTGCTTTTAGAACACATGGACCTCACAAGGACTCTGACCAATCGCACTCAACAGACTCCTTCTGTGGCTAATCAGGAGCAAACCCCAGAGCAACCATGACTTCCCTTACGCGCGTTTTTCTGCGCTTTGTGCAGGTAAAGCAGGTTTCTTTCTTTACACGTTGCGTTATTTGTGTTTCAGTGATGTGATTGGCTTCGTGTGATAACTGCGTTTTTGGCTTGACGGAAATTGTACTAATTTATCATGTGGCTAAATGTCAAACTCGAAACAATTGCCGTTACCCTCATCAGTGCGGGGCGGTCTGTGGGGTTCTGCAGGGAGGCCCCTAAATTTACAGCTCATCTGTTGAGGTCAGGCCTGCCATGTCGCTCGTGTTGCCGAACGTTTCACGTTGCTTTCAAAGGCTTTGCTCCCAGCCCACCCCTCCCCTAAGTAAGTATAGGGTAAGTATTTTATTTCCACTGATGTATTTCAGTGTGACAGTGCCTGGTAGTTGCCGCTCATTGGGTCGTCATAGTTACCCTGCATGCTCAGCTCGTAGGACCTGCCTCCACCAACCTTTCAGGTACCACCCACACTCATCTAGTGTTGATGGGTTTAATGAAATAAATCAAAAACTTTATTTTCTAACAGCAGGATTTGCTTTTTTTTTTTCAGTATCACCTACATGTAGCCTGATAAAGATAATTACAGGGTGATCGCGTGAACTTAGCCCAAGGGTTATCAGTGACCACTAGCTTGCAGATAATCTTGATGCGGGGGGCGGGGGAGAGATAAACACGGTAAGTAATAGAACGTTTTACTAACTTGCAACGTACATAGGTTGACTTCCTGTGAAAGCCATTCTACTCTTACCATCAGTGTTATCCTTGCATTCTCCACATCTGTTTTCCTCTGTGCATCTACTATGTCCATTACATTGGCAAGCTGAAAAACCAGGATTAAGCAAAAGTGTTGCTACATACACACTTCAGTCTTCAAGGATGACCACTGCGTGACTACAGTCAATTCCAAGACAAACAATTATGTGACTGCTATGGCTGGTAATTGCATGACAAATGAAGTCACAAAAAGGCAACCTACTGCATGACTACTGAAGCCTCCGATTCAAATGACTAAGTGCCTCTTGTAGCCCTCAAGCGGGCAAGCGACTGCCAGGCTCTAGGTAAAAGGTAAAGTCTACGTACAAGCCAAAATATGGCCCATCAGGCTGGTGCTTATCTCCAGTGTCAGTAGGATGAAGTGACTGGGAGAATTTCTACACCCCCCTCTCCCCTGGATGGGATGCTACTTCATCGCAGGGTTACCCACAGGATTAAATTCGCTGTTACTCATTTATACACCTAGGAGGACAGAGACACCGTAAGAGTAAAGTGTCTTGCTTACGAACACAACACAATGTCCCCAGCCAGGGACTGAATATGGAGCACTCCATGTGGAGTTAAGCACACCAAACATGACGCCATTGCACCTCCCAATGAGAGGCTATGGTCAATAAATAATTACCTGGACACCCTATGAAATTCCAGTTTGGCTTTGAACAGCTGTCAATAGAATTCCCACTCTCTAGGAATGGCCCATCTTTACCACCTTGCATGCACTTTCCCAAGCCAGTGCCAGACCCGTCATCACACCAGCCACACCCAGGAAGCATGTGACAGTCCCGACATGACTTCATTTCTGAGCAATGTAGACCTAAAAATTTAAGGGAGTTGTGTTATTAGTTTGTTTTGAATGCAGGGTGCATGTTTGTTGCTTAGGTAAACCTTCTGTTCCAAGCTCTCTGAATGTATATAGACTGGGTATATAGACTGGGGAGCAACAAAAGCAAATTTGACCAGGTAGGGTTTCCACCTGTCTGTCCATCTGTCCGTCCATCCATCTGTCTGTCTGTTTTGCCTTCATACTCTTTGCAAAACAATTTTTTCTCACAACCTCAAAACTGAACAACCTGTATTTTCTTTCATTGGGTTTGCACTGAAACAAGGCGTGAATTTCATTTTTGGCAATTTGGATTTTGCTTCTATCAATACAAGTTGAAATTTGTCAGTAAACGCAACAAAATTCCAGCCCCCTTAAATTCTTTATGCAGCCACTCCCTTACGCAACATGTAGTAATAAAGTAGAGATGCTTGTTAGATACATGTACTTAAAAACTTTGATGCAAGACCACTGACCAGAACATGTTCCAGTTCCACGTTCCAGCAGCTGCATACACTGAAGGTATGGAAAAGTGACATCAAAAGTGGCCTTTGACACACACTGGCTGTGAGATTCACACCAAACACAACTGTCATCTGCATCTAAACAATTTCTACAGGTCTGTCGTAGATGGCAAAGGTCCACTTTAGGGTTGTGTGATGAGCAAATGTCTAAACGTAAGTAAGAACCATACCATATTGAATTACAACAAATTAATACTGATGTAATGACATTCTGGCTTAAAATTAGCCAATTATTGCTAGGTGCCTGTATGCACTTTAAAAAGTTCTGCCATGTAGTTGGTGTCGCCCCTCCCCCACCTGTTTTTGGGTGAAAAAAAAGCCATGTTCTGAACATGTGCATGAAAGTTATCCATGACTCTCCCTCCCCCACTGAGGTTTAACCCCTACAAAGAGTGGGGAGGGGAGAGTTCAGGGACTGGACTAAACTTCTTCCATGTTGCCTCTAGTAACATATTTTGCCTTGCATTCTGAATGGTTTAGATTGTCTACTGTAATAACTGTTGTAAAATCAAAACTAAAGACTTAAAGGCTATGACAATAAATACATCTGTTACTGTAAATACATACCATTTGGTGCTGTAGGAGGAATTCGGGTAGGGGCTGGCTTAAAGCAGTTGAGTGAGGAGCTTGGTGCCAGGCAGTCTCCTGAAAAAAAAATCCAAAATGATGTACAGTACGCTGGCTTGACTGGTCTTTTAGCTGATCATACAGCAATGCAATGTCTGCTGGAGGTGATTGGTTTAAATCTTGATGCTGTGAGGAGGCCCAAAAAGTCATGCACTTTCTCAATGCCAGAGGCTACACAGACTTTTTTCTTCTCAAGCTCTTTGTCATGTCACACCCAGCAGACTAAATTGGGGGATGTTCTTATTCTTTAAAGGGACACCTCTGGAACATATCTGCTCAAGAGGGGCCTGTGGAAGGTTAGGTCTAGTGTTTGTCTGTAGCTGGGACCACAATGAAAATCCACTTACAAGAGGTGTCTGGCGATGAGGGATGTCTGTTTGACTGCATCAGAAACAAACAAAATAGACTTACCAAGGGTATACTGAAGAAATGTTTTAAGCATTTGTCCTTGAAATCCACCAAAGGCATGCATGATGCTGCAAGAACAAATTATTTTTACTATTTACATTTTTATCTTACGAACTTTCTAAAATAGCCAGTTACAGTAGGTTTCACTTATCTTAAAGCGTCACAATGAATATGTTTCAGGCATGCTTTACCTGTCAACAGCTACAGCGGAGTGTCCATAACGTGATGCTGTCTTTGGTACAAATGAATCAGTTGGAATCTTCCAATTGTTGCTCTCTAAAGATAAAAACCTTGCCTGGTCAGGTATTTACAAGTAGTATAAGTGAGGACTTTTAAACTATTACCTTGCAAAGTGGCAATGTTGTTCCTAGTGTTTCTCTTCTTCCTACCTGCTCTAAATGTAAGTAATGCCTTCTATAAGGGGGAGAAACATTGCAGGCACTGACAACAAGGTTGACATTAGCACTGGCTTTCTTTCCACATAGTACATTACTGTAAGAGATAGAATACGCTAATAGACCTTTTTCACTCAGGCGGTTTGTTGTTCCATTACAGACCATGTGATATTCTCTTGAGAATTGTTCCTTTTTCCATCTAAAAATTATTTATTCACACGCACACGACTATTTGAAAATTTGAAAGGAAGAATTCTCAAGAGAATCATCACATGGTCTGAAATGGGGCAACAAACCGCCCAGTCGAAAAAGGTCTATTCTAGAGTTATCAAGGTTGCAATCAGTGACACACTTACCAATATCAAATACCATCATCTGACTTGGTACCAAAGCACTGTCTCCTCTGCCACCTAAAACAATCATTGTGCCACCAACAAGAACTGCGGAATGAAGATACCTTGGAACACCACTGGAATGCAGAGAGCTGTGGTACCAGTCTTTCCTGTCTCTCTGATAATAAAAAGTTTCATCAGATGTTTTGAAGCAAGTACTGTTGAGCATTCTGTATCCACCGTGGATGTAGATACGTCCTGTATCTTGGTGAAGCACACTGCTATGTCCATACATTGGTTTTATGTGACTTGGTGCAGTCTCATCTGTTCTCCACAACTTGTCTTCTGTAAAAAGGATAACAATAATGTTAATTAACATTATCCACCCAAAGACAATAGGTACTGATAGATATATATGTATACACTCAAGAAATGCAATCTTACATGTAGACTCAGCAAGTTTTATTATTTTGGGAAACATTATTCATTATGCCAGTCTCTGACAAGGCTCTGATTATTTTAACCAATCAAAAAGCAGTGGAAGATGTAATCTGACAACTGTCCTACCAGCATGGTACATTGAGAATCTATAAGGTTGCTTTCCATCGTCAATGAGGAAAAAATTGCAATGGCTCATGACAATGACCTCTCCAAGCTGGCATTTCACCCTCAACTGCTCAAGTAGGGTTATTCATTAATGTGTTTTTTGAAACGTTTTCAATGATCACTCTTAGTTTAAAAAAAGAAAAGTTGTCTACCAGTAATTCACCTTGTACATGAACATTGCACTTACCTAGTCCAAAAACCTGGACTAAGTTTGTAACTCCCCTATCAGGACTATATCCAAATAAAACAATCATGTCATTTCCAACAACAGTAGCCGTGTGTCCTGTGACACCCACTGGTTTGTCAACAGGATTTTTCAAAAGAGTCCACTGTCTCAATGTTATGTTGAATGTCCATGTCTCATTGGAAACAACTCCTTTCTTGCAAGTGCCTCCAAAAAGGATCAAACAATTCTGAAACAAATGGTATACGTTAAAGTTAACTGCCAGAAACATTTTGAACTGTTACAAGTTAACAACAGAATTCCTACACACTTTCTCATGGCTCTTTCCTGCCCTCTATGTATAATGGTAGTTTAATAAATTTATGCAATTACACAATTACACATTTATTTATAAATTATAAATGTGATGAAAGGAAAACAAAAAGTAATACACATCTACGTGTAATTATTGCATAGCTAAAGATCACCACAACATTATATGAATTCATATATAAACATGTAACTACATAAAAAGACTGATTGAATATCCTCGCCATCATTAACAAAACATTATCAGCTGAGCTGACACATCCCGTTGACACTCACCAAGAGCTCAAGGAAGGGGTGGCAAATGGTCCTTTAAAGACCCATGGTCTCGCAAAATTTTCGCCGAATTTCATGGGTCTTGCAGTCTCGTTTTTTAGCGGTTATGTGTGTCTCGCAGTCTTGATTTTTCTCACAAAGCTGTTTCGCAGTCTCAAATTTGTTCAAGGCTAAGAAAGTCGATAAGTATCGATTTGTTTATTTTTTGTAAAGTTAAATGACATCACAACATCTTAGAACCTCTCAGTCTCAGTCTCGCAATTGAAGAATTCAAAATGTCTCGGGCTCGCAAAGAAAAACGCTAATATTGTCGTCTTGCAAAGTCTCGCATTTACCATTCGCCACCCCTCAAGGAAGCAGTCAACACTGCCTTGGCTGCAGAATGTTCACTTATGATAGTCAACAAGAACAATATATACTACACGTGGTAGAAATAAAGATGTATGCAACATAACATTGCTTCTTACATCATATGCCACTAGCGAATGGCCATATCTTGCTGATGGTCCTTGGTGTTTTTCACTAGAGGCTTGAATAACTTCCCACATATTCTCTTTGATGTCATACCTAAAAGAACAACACTAAATTTTAAAAATCCTTATTAAAATTAAGGCTATTCTGTCAGCACCAAACAATAATGTACATTAGTTAAAGGGGCTAGGTCTTGCTATTTCAGGTAATTTTGTTTAATTTTTTTTAAGAGCTCTAAACATCAAATTGGCAGAGCAAAAGTCTTTCAAATGCAAAATCACGTCCAAATAACAACTGAGAATGATTTCCAACTGTGTAAATGACATTTTGATATAAACTGATATAAATCTGAAAAAAGTTGGGCTGATGTTTTTCAAATTTACCCAAATGCAACCATTTTAATCCTCTCCAGTTTTGTCCATCCATGTCCCTTCTTGGCTTTCCTGTGTTTTGTTTGAGATCTTCTATAGTTTTGAGCTGTTTTTGTGATATTTTAGTTAATTCTATGACCATTTGATCAGTGCTGAAATTGCCTAAAATTGTGTGACCTAGCCCCTTTAAGCTCTTTATTTGTTACATGTAAGTGAAATGTTGCAGTTGCAAATACCTTGCTAGTGTATCCAGAGGTCCTTTTGACAATGAAAATCCACCATACAACCATAAATAATTTCCAATGACTACCATTGCATGAGAAGCAACACCATCTAAAATGTCTTAGAAATAATGAATAATTCAAAGAAATGATCACCAAAGTATTGTAAACTATCTTGTATAATTTGCAGATTATTAAATGTACTGCACAGGCTTTCTAGAAGTGCTTGAACTGATTAGAGTAAGCTTAAATCATTTGTTTCATGCACATCATCACAGTTTATGTAACAAGCATGTACCTTGGTTATTTGCCACTGGTGAGCTCCAAAAACTCCTTTTATCAGAGATTTGACAAGTTTCACCTGCGACATACAAAAAGATGTTGTATACATGTACA
>Ga0126338_10003601_pt1 | contig 10898 bp, 8 predicted proteins | sample OrbCmetagenome_2_FD_92529 | JGI IMG/M metagenome (GOLD analysis project Ga0126338, IMG submission 92529) | Coral microbial communities from Petempiche,Puerto Morelos, Mexico - Orbicella C C metagenome | ecosystem: Host-associated > Invertebrates > Cnidaria > Coral | place: Petempiche,Puerto...
TGTAAACACTGTTGAAATAGGTTTTAATAGTTTATTTCTTTTACTTACTTTTACCTTGTATATACCAATTTGTATGGAATATGTTAATTAATGTTATGATGATGATAGTAGTATTAGTATTAGCTGTAGTAACCATGATATCATGATTAGATATGGAAACATGTTTTACAGGTTTAACAGACATCAAATTATGTAAATATTATAGCATTTTGTGAAGCTTAGCTCTAGTTTTTTTCACAATTAACACTCTTCTTTTGTTTATTATTATTATTATTATTATTATTATTATTATTATTATTATTATTATTATTATTTGTTTTGCTCTTAATTTGCCAATATCACTGATATTCCTCCCCTGGCGTTTACTTTCTTTCGGCTTAGCCCGTCCATTACCCCGGGCAACAAAGCATTTGACGAGAGTTCAACTGCTCCATTGATTTAAGGCGGCTGTATAAATCTATCTCTGAGGAGATCTAAAAGTTAACTTAAATTGAAGTTATTAATATTACCCTCTGCCATAATAAATGTGTCTGTGCAGGCAAAGGTGAAATTGACGTGATAAATTATTTTGGGGAATTCAGATACTAACGGAGAAACAACAACAACATGATATTAAGTGTAAATTCTGGAAGAAACGTATACTCGCAAAAAAATCCAAATCCCAAATGGAATTTGAACCCATGACCCGCAGTGACCTAGTCGGATGCTGTAACCACTGAGCTACTGGAGACTCTGTGGTGAGCAAGGGTCAGATTGTGGGTATCGACTGGAACCGCATCGCGCGGCCACACGGCCACGTACTGACTCATATGAACTCTGACACATATAGCGGAGGATATTTGTGACTAAGGAAAGTAATTGCCTGGTTCGCACTGTACTAGTAAGATATATGTAATGACGTAACGATATACATGTAATGACATAACAACATAATTGCTTACATTGCTTGTATGTTGGTAATGTGAACACCCAGGCACATAAAGATCAGTTTTTTCCCTTATGTTTTTATGTTCATGCTGTTATTGTGTTACTATGTTTTTATGTTTGGATGTTCACACAGCAAAGATAGTGACATGACATCCTTCTCAAATCATTATGTTTATGTCGTCATGTTGTTACGTTGACCACTAGTGTTGAGTTAACGTCATGTTGTCATGTCACTATTGTGAACTTTAGGCATAAGTTTCTTCAGCAGAAATGCCGAATTTTTGTTGTTCTTATTTTTGTGTGCATGTTTTTTTGAGGCATTTTGCCAAAGACCAAATTAAATATTTTCAACGAAAAAATATGCTTAGGCCTGTGAATTAAGACATTCAATCAATGTGCTTCTTCTGGCAGTAAACACGCAACCATTTGAATGACTAATAAACATGTCTGCTTTCCAATGAGGCGGGAACAAGGCGGGCTGTTACAGACTTTTTTTTCAGTTTAAGACAAGAAAGACTAAAAAGTCAAATTTGCAAGCTCAATGGAGAGCTGTTTAAATTGTGTAAATCTTTTCTCTTAGTGTGAGTTCATTTTTTGGTCTCATTCAAGCACTTGAGTTTCTTATTACATTAAAAAGTGAATATATACCTGGAAATTTAAACAGAACCTGTCTACACAAGCAAAGGACATCAACGATTGATGTCAACCCTTGTTTGACTGATTTTTCAAAGGTTGCATTAATTAAGCTGTGCTATGTCTTTCATGCAGGCTTTTTTTAGCAGTCAAGGTTTTAAGGCCCAGTTCTAAGATCTTGAGTTTCTTTTTTGTTTTCTTTAGGAAAGAGAACAGTTAGCGCACAAGCAGCTTTCAGAAAAGTGGTCTCTCAAAGAACGGCTTGAGGTAAGCTTAAAAATTGCATACCTGTAGGTGTGAAGTATAATATAAGTACAATTTTGATTATAAAGTTGTCATTTTAAGCCTTTAAATGGTAAAAATGGTTGTAAAAAAACAAAGGCTAAGCTACAGCAAGACAGGAAAGTCAAACTTTAGGCATTCTTGTTCCGTTTCTCCTTATTTTTTAACATTTTGGACTAGCACCTTTTGGGTTTTTGGCAACCAAGTTCTTTCTGATGGCCATCCAGAGGACAAGAGGCTTTTCAAATATTTCTCCTCGTCACTATTTTAATAGTTCAATTAAGATTTGTGTAAAATTGTCTGCAACAATTTTAAAACATGTGTTTAAAAACATAAAACATGTGATACTGGTACTTGGGGAATTGGAAGAGGTCACAAACTTAAGTCACATCTGATTAGATTAATGAGGTTCTTCAGCTCAATAAATAGCCAATAGCCATCTTAGTACAAGATTGAAAGATTTGTGAAGTCGGACTAGTTCAAACATATTTGTTACTCCAAGTTTCATCACGGGGGTCCCAAGCTCACATCTTGAGAAAAGCGAAAAGTAAATTAATTCTAGAACACATGCATATTTTCTCTCATGAAAGCGTCACACATGTTGTGTTATGACAGAAAATATGCATGTGCTCTAGAATTAATTAGTCCAGGGTGGAAGGAGCCCTGGTGATTCTGAACTGATGCGGTGTTAGGTTTCACAAGGAGCTATTGAGGATTTCAAGTAATATATCAAAAACAAACTCTGCGATGAGTGTTTCATCAGGACAAGCAGCCAAGTGACAAAAATAAATAATTTGCCCCCCCCCCCAAAAAAAAAATAAAAGGTATTGTCTTGATCTGCCACCAAATCCTCAAAACCTTCGAGTTAGGCATTTAGGTAGGAATGACATTTTGGAGTCATCATGATGCCATCATCCAATTTGCACTGATGATTGGATACTTTGCCCTGTTTTATTAACCCCTATAGAAGCAGACATTTTGTTGTCAAAAAAAAATTGTGTTTTTTTTTTAGATAGAGCTTATTACAATCTTTCATTTAAGAAAATTCTATGAAAAAAGAGCGATTCTCTGCAAAGTTACAAATGAAAAACGTTTCTTTGCATTAATTATCTCTAATTGATAGCTGTCAACGGGTTGTGAAGAGAAGTACATGTAAACTTGCATTAAAAGCCGTGTGACAAATTGTCGAGTATGAACGATTACCAAACGTTTGTGGTTGGTATAGTTGACGAGCTGGTCAGGGTGTTCTCTGTTTGTAGATTGTTTATTTAAGCCTAAATATGTCATTGAGGAGATGCAAAAGTACATGTTCGTTTGCAAGTTCGAAGAAAACACCTCAGAGGAAAAAGTCGGGGGAAAAGCTGTCAAAAACATTCGATCAGTGATTAGTGAACCTCTGTAATTTGGGAAAATGGGATCTATATTTGAAAACCCTTTAGTTAACTTTTTTTATTTTAATGAACATACCTTCATAATCTACAATTCTTACTAAAGCTTTCAGAAAATATATACTTTAGTGGGGTTAGCGTGAAACGTCTGACCATAAAGCGGTGCAAATGAATTATGGTCATTTGTGGTGTACTGATACCTTAATGGGCAATGGTGCTGAGATGTTTACAGGCAAGACTTCTGTCTTGATAGGGCTGATCTTAAGTCTCACAGCTAACAATGAATTCAATGGATTCACCCCTTCCCTACAAAATATCAGGGAGAGGGACATTAGCCTGCGTAGCTTGGTGGTTTAAGCAATTTTTTAAACAATTTGAGTATGAGTGCACAAAGTGGCACTAAAAGTGGTGAAGCTACAAAAACGAGCGATTGACAAAGTTGCGAGGAACTGCCAGCCTGGATTACCCCCATTTTTTATTACCACCCCCATTATATATTTTGAAAACTCGATGTCAGGTTTTGTGAATCGTATTAACACAGCTGATCAGAGCATAGATCATAATAAGAAACATCCAGCCAACTTGGCAGGGAAAAGTCACTGTGATACTGTAGAGTCTATCAAAACAAATCTATCGAATACTATGGCGATGCAGTGTTTGCTCGATGGTGGCGAAGGGCAAAGCCTGTCAAGGGAGGAATCAAGAAAAGTGTAAACAATAATTGTAGACTTTGTTGTTGTCCGCTCAAGATCAAATTCGGAGAATTTAAACATTACCATTCAAAATCTTTTCAAGGTCTCTAAGCTTGAAGGATTTCAAAATGGCACTTTGTCAGAAATCAGAAATTGGTCTAGAAATAGAAAGATCAGACACATCATCTGATCGTGTATGCCATGCCTGTGTGCGTAAAATAAGAAATGCTTTTGAACTTCATAATTTCATCTACTTGAGCTTGCAGAAAGTGAAGCAAGCCGCGATTGAAGTCCTCAAACAACAAAAGGACAAAACATCAGACGACAATTCCATTGCTGTGAAGTTCAGCGGTAATATTTCTGAAATTTGGTTGTCAAAATATTGAAGATAGTGATTCTCGTAGACGACAATTCTTGTCTGGTGAGCGCAAACAGTGAAACATGATAAAAATCATGCTTTGGCCAAAGCCTGCTGGGAAATCGGTCATTCAGGGCACGACAAAAAGGCTGTCCAATAGCACAGGACTAGTGAAATGATCGGTTGGGTTAGCGCCTTCTTATCACAGGTTGTCTGATGGGCAAGCATGAAGTGGACATGAGTGAAACAATGTTGGTTGTTGTTTTTCTTTTTTTTCTAATGACGAACTTCTAACATTGTGTTTGGCAGGCAGTTCATGAGAGAAGTGAAACACTACAAATGTTTTTTTTCCTAGGACAGAGTAAAATGGAAAATTTAAGCGACTGAAATCATTTTTTTCCCAACCGCATGTTCCAACAGCGGAACATCGTCGTCCATGTAGTTAACAGTTTGCTAGCAAAGTTGATTCAGTGCCATTTGTCTTTTTGTCTAGAAACATATGTAAGAGCGCTGGAGCTGTAGATTTTGTTTGATAATTTATAGTACAACATGATTGAAATGTGTGACAAATTAAAAACATTAAGGCATAAAATGAATTTACTATCATTTACAAACTACAAAGACAAAGCATATGACTTAATTACATAAATGTATTCTTTTCCTGAAAGAAAAATTTCAGCGAAATTTGCCAAGCAGCTGTGTTGAAAAACATGTTTCATGATGACTTAATTTAGTTTCCTGCTATAACTCTGTGTGCAAAGTAATTCGATATGTCGTTTTGACTACGCATAAATTAAAACTTTGACTGAGTTATTTAAAAGAGCTTAAATTTTCAGTACTCTCTTAGATTCTCGTATGCAAATTTCTTTAAATGAAGAAAAAGTCAGCGGCTATGCCATTTGGAAGTGAAGCGCTTCTAAGTCAGTTGTTAGTTCAAACTCATTTTTAACATGACATGACGTCTAGAATTTTCCACGGTCATATTTTGGAAAATTAAATTTCAGAGCCTTAATCTTTCATTTCCCAGCAGCTTTGATCCTGACCTAGTAAACATTCCCACAAATAATGCACGATAAAATAGCGTACGTTGTGTGGCCAAATCAAAGTTGAAAATTGTTTGACTGTGCAAAAATATGCGGCCTTGCATCCTCGTCTACAATATAGCCATGAATAGCTGTGGCTAAATTTTATAACAGTACCAAGGAGATTAAAATAAATGACTTCAGTCTTGTTATTTATGGATATGGAATTTCCACAGGGTAGGGGAACCCAAGTAGAAAAATCATGGAAATTGCAGTGGATGAGGGGGGAGTACTGTGAAGCCCCCAGCCCTGGAACAGAAAATCCTGGGGGATGGGGTCAAACTGGAAAAAAACCTCCATGAAGGGTATGAAAATTTTCTAGAACCACTCATTGAGTGTTCCAAATGTTTTATTGTATAAGGTTTAACTTAAAATGGAAATCAAAGAGAATTAAATCATTTATTGTAAGCTCCATAAAAATATTATTAATTAACATTATTTTTGCATACTAAATTGATTTAATTATCCTTTTTTAAAAAAATAGTTTTGGGCTAGCTCCTCAGAGATTTAGGCTAGTAAGATGAAATTACAGCTTGCCCAAAGGGCAAGCAAAATTTTTGAATTTCATCTCACCCTGCGGCATCACATCTCTCCCAAGAGCCAAACTGTTTATGGCTGTTTCTTGCTCATGTTTGGCAGTTAACAGTTTCGTGATATTTGCGAAGAATATTCAGGCACCATAACGCTTTCTACAATGCTTTCTCGATTATTTTTTGTTTTACATGCCAGAGATCTGCGTTGTACCTTGGAGCTGTCCCCTGGGAGATTAGTGAAAATTTTGATTGATAGGTTAGCCTTCTGATCCAAAGACAACGTCCAGTACACCAGCGCACTGGACTAACAAAAAATGCTGGTCGTCCGTGCAGGTGGTTTCTCCGTTGTCTCTCTCTCAGGCTCCTTGCAGCTTTGCTACTCGCTGTGGCAGCTTTGCCGCTTTCTTAGCGTGCTCAAATTGCTTAAAAACTGCGAAGCTACATAGGCTAGAGGGACATCTGTGTAACAGTGCCACTAATCATGTTGCGGAGTTAACTCTTTCGGTTGGTGACATCTGTGCAATTGTTGTTCTCTTTTGATATTTGGTCTCTCAACCTTTCTTTGCCTCACATGTCTCTTTACTTGAAGAAAGCTATGCGTTTGTCTAGAGATGTTCTTATGTTACTTGCATCAGTTTGATCAAGCTTTTGTTTCTCAGTTTCGAGCTTGAGCTTGAGCTCGAGCTTTTGGTTTTACCTCCTTTGTTCACTCTGGCACCACATGAATCAGATGTAGCTGCTACACACAAGTCTGTTGACCTGTTTTGTGCATTGTATATGCCATTGTTTGGCTTTGTTCAGGCAAGATCATGGTTTTGATCCTCCATGAAGATCTCACCAGTTGCTGGTATTTAATTTTCTGTACATCTGTAGTTGCTAGCTCAACACGTACATTTGTGAGATTCTGAGACATTCTGCGGCTTGGCACAAACTTCTTGTGGTGTGTACCTTTGAGTTGGATGGAAAATTCCTGGTTTCTGGTATCCATGCCATATTTGGAGAAAATGATAGATTAACCTATTAAAAGATGGTAAATGTCTTACATAATAAATGCAGATTTGTACAACAGCCAAGAAGCGCACTTTCCAAACATTTCATGAAAACCACCCGGAATGCGGAACACGCTTAAAAATGCCACTACACAGATGTCCCTCTCCCCGATTGTTTTGAGGAGAGCAGGCAGATGTACACAGGCTATGTTGAGTAAATAGAAACGTGAAGGATTATGTTGGTATTTTGTTTGTCCATGTAAGAAGTGGACTAAGCTGTGTAGGAATAGACAAGTTTTGCTTTTTAAGATAGTTAAGTCCATGCTTGGACTCAACTATCTGACAAGAGATGTGGTAAACCCTCACTTGCACTCATTTGGCTTGCTCATATTTCTATTCTGTCTCTGGGTTTCTGTGGATAGCTGAAGTCTACTTTATTTACCAGGGAAAAGGAGGTAGATATCCAAATTGTAATCAGGGAGGGGGGAAATTGTTATTAATAATAACTGTATACAGTGGAGGGGACACTGTAATCCTATTGCAAAAGGTACATATATGTCTCTTAGTCAAGAACATGTTGAATATTAGTAGGGGAAAACTTCATGTTTTTCTCATTCTTGAAGAGGTTCCTTCAATTTCTTTGTGTTTTAGGCAAAAACAGGTAACTACAGCAAGTAAATTACAACATGTTTGACAAAGGGCAGCTGATCTTGAAATCTGGCAGATGTTACTACAAGCCATGATACATGTAGGTGCCATGATGTAGGTATCTCCAGACTGAATATATGGCCTTAGTGTGGTTCACATTTTAAATGACTAAGTTGTATGACTGAGTTTATGTACATGTACATGTTCATATATGTACATCATGTTCATGTACCAGCCTCAGTCAGAGCAAAGGCACGTAAACCTAAACTCTTTATTATGTCTATTATGGACTAACTAGCAATAGTTTCATATTCAACACAATTTAATTATTGTTTGTGATTTCAAATTAGACTACAGGTAATTGATTGTTCTATTATTCAAGCAGTGCAGTAAAAGTGTCCAGGCTTGTAAAAACTAGCCAGCAGCCAGCACAAATTACCCTCTGCTCATGATGTTGACTGGTTACTCTATATGGGGCTGTTCACCTGATTCTTTAAAAAGAACAATGGCAAAATCAGCCACCTTTTTCAGCAACAGAGATGCCTACTTCAGAGCTTTGTGACAACCCTTAGCACATATAGCATTCATTATCTCCATTTATCATCAGAATTTCCAGGGTCACCACAAAGTTTTGAAGTTAGCGGCTTTATTGCTGTAGTGGATGGCTGATTTGCCAGATCTGTTCCTAAAGAATGTGATGAAAAGGTCAGCAAAATGAGCTGGCTGAGATGAATAGTAACAATAATAATAATAATAATAATTGTATAGATTTAACCAAGGTTAAAAGCTCTGGGCTGGGTTGTTCAATGCCCGATTAAGCTAACCCAGGTTAACTGAGAATTGTGATTTGAGTTTTGTAACTTTGCGGTGAGATTTTCTGTTTTTATTGTTTGGCCTTCCGTTTTGAGTTTGAATAATCTCAAAATACACAAAACATAAGCAGTGAAAACAATCTCTATACAAGAAAAACTTTTAATCCTGGGTTAGCATTAACTGCCTTCTGAACAACCCCGCCAGATCGTTAAATCTGTTACATCGCAAGTGTTCCGTAATTGTGTTTGTCGATTGATTGCATCTTTTGTTCGGGTTCTAGCATCGTTAAATTTATGTTTGCCTCAAATTTCAGGGTGGTCCATTGAGGGTAGTCCATGGGTAGTCCATGGGTAGTCCATTCAAGTAGTCCATGGACCAGGTCCATCAAGGTAGTCCATAGACTAGGGGTCAGCAAAATGTACCATTACACGGTCAGTATAAATATGGACTGCGGACTGCAGACTGTGGACTGTGGACTGCGAACTGCGGACTTAGGCATAAAACACAGACTAAGCATTATGAACTGAGTATAAAACACAGACTGTGACCTAAATGCAGCCTACCGACTGCAGTCTGTGTTTTTTTCTGACCGGTCATAACTAATTTTACGTAATACATGTATAAACGAGCGATCAAGAACAAACCCTCCTGTGTGTACAGCGTACGTGCTTTGCAATCAATTCATTTGTTTTCGCCCCTGCTGAAGAGAGGCCAATTTCACGTCTACCCAACAGCTCAGGCACAAAATTCTGCTCCTAGAATTTTTGCTTTTTTGACGTACCAATCCTACCAAGACTTGAATGCACTCCTTAATCTACAATTACTACTAGTTTTCATTGTAGCAGAAATGCCCGCGGTCAGAGTGTCCGACCAGGCTAAGCTTTTACCTGTCAAAACCTCAAATTTACCAGACAATTGTCTGATGACCTACTATTATTTGCATGCTTGACAGTGATATGTTTTTGATAAGCATTAATTTTGTTTCAATAATTGCCAAACGTACATTACTTTCAAAAATTTTGGACATTTTAGTTTGGGATGCTTTGCTAGAATATAGCTTAGTTAAATTTTTGCCTACCAACCTTGAGTCAGAGTGGAAAATTTATGGAATTGATCTGCATTACATCTATGTACTCATAAAAGAAACGAAAGTTTTCCTTTCAGGTGATAAAAAGAACAAGCAAATCCAAATTCAAGTTCTTGCTTCATCTCTCATGTGATGGTGCTGTCCAAGAAGAAAGTATGTACTTTATACTGTACTGTAAATATTTTGGATGCTTAAAATTTTAGGCACTTACAAATTTCAGATGGTTATATTTCTGGACACTTTTTTGTCCAAAATTAAAGTCGTCAAATTTTTGGCAAGAAATGTATATGCAAAGTATTTATTTTTACTGGTATGTTGTCATAATAATTTATGGCAACTAATGAGCAGAGCAGAGTCTTGCATTAAGATGCCCCCTCCCCCACTCACCCAGTTCAGAGCATTTTAAGTTGCTCATTTCAAGCTAATTTATTCCTGGGTTAATATTCCTTAGAATTATTCAGAATTTCTTGCCTCTGGCTTCAGAGTTAATGTCTGGTTCAGAATCATTCATCCCATCAAGGAACATCATTGCCTGCAGTCTCATGGCTATCTTTCTGCTGCAAGAACATTGATTGATTGCTTAGGGAATTAGTTTGATTTGGTGGGGTAGAAATGTTTGGGTAATTGTTTAGGAGGTTGTGAAATTCTCAAGACTCCTAAAGCAAAATTTTAATAGAAAATATCTCCACATTGTTTTTTATGCAAGTTTAGCAAAAGTCCCGTACAAATGCTTACTACATACATATTGGATTTGCAGGCAAGTTGCTAGAGACATAGCGCACAAGATCAAGGACCATGGACCCGGGACAGAGGACCCTGGACAGAGCATCAAGGAGCAAGGATGGGACTGAGGAATGAGGACCGAGGATTGACAACTGTGGGTCAAGGACAGTGGATGATGCCTTGGAAGATGAACTTTCGGAAGATGAATTATAGATATATTAAGGTATATGAGATATTACCAGTAGCAGAAATGGCACAGTGCACCTTGCCCTGAGGGTTTTTCTCCAGGTACTCCGGTTCCCCTCACTCCTGAAAAACCAATATTTTCAAATTACCAGTAGCAGAGATGGCATGGTGCACCTTGCCCTGAGGGTTTTTCTCCAGGTACTCCGGTTTCCCTCACTCCTGAAAAACCAATATTTCCAAATTTCAATTTAACAAAATTTGTGACACATTACTGTGGGCCAATTGAGATGAAAAATTCTTTGATTACTTGAGGTAAACATTAATTTGTTTGCAATGTAATACCAATTTATTACTCTCTGTTCATTTCCTAGTTACATGTGCACATGTGGGTTTGCAGTCTCCTTTGCAGCTGTTATTTTAGTCAATGAGCAAACTAGGAAGAAGTTTTATTTTTTTCTTTTTCAAAGATCTCTTTTTTAATCATAGGTAAAGGGAAATTCCCAAGTCAATCAATCAATCAATCAATCAATCAATCAATCAATCAATCAATCAATCAA
>Ga0126338_10003602_pt1 | contig 10898 bp, 6 predicted proteins | sample OrbCmetagenome_2_FD_92529 | JGI IMG/M metagenome (GOLD analysis project Ga0126338, IMG submission 92529) | Coral microbial communities from Petempiche,Puerto Morelos, Mexico - Orbicella C C metagenome | ecosystem: Host-associated > Invertebrates > Cnidaria > Coral | place: Petempiche,Puerto...
ATCAAGCACGAGCATCGAGTCAACAGAAGGAATCTTTAATTTGCCTCGATATTAGTATAGGTAATCATGCGATTTCGAGTTCAATTTGGAATTAATTTGCACGAGTGAGTTTTTCAAAAAGCTCACAAGTGCAAGTTAATTACAAATTGAACGAGAAAAACCGTATGATTACTTATTAATAATATAAACATGAAAAAATTTGCATGGAGAGAGTGCCGGAAGACCTTTCTTGAAGCCATTTTTCCTCATTCGAGAAAACTTTTTCCAACGTTTCTGCACAACATTTTCGTCATTATTTTACGTAATATCATTGGCTTTGAAAATTTCCTATTGTCTTTCAGCCAATCAATCATAATCCAGAATTACGATATGTAATTTGCACTGGTGTTACACTTTTTACACTGATGTTACACTTTTTGCACTGGTGTTACACTTGAACTGCACTGCTCTCAGCCAATCAGAATCAAGTAATTTTTTTATGTATATTATTAATATTTAAATATTTTATTAGTAGATTGAGCAAGCTTTTCTACTGAGTTGGGATATGTCGTTACACTCTGGTATGTAAGGTGGAATCGTCCGCAATTACACTCTTACAAGTTAAGATTTTTCGATGATTGTAAGTTGTAGAAGACCATCGATTCAGTTGTATTAATATCCCCTCAGAACGATTTATAGGAATGTAAATAGAGATAAATTATTAATTGACTTAATAAAAAATATATTAAATGGTGAAATAAATTAACTCATTGATTCATTTATTAGTTGATTAAAAGAATGATTTGCCTTGCACTCACAGGACTGTCCAAAGAATTCGCAGTAAACAACTGTCAAGACCTTAAGCTCCAAGTGCCTTCGGTCGTGTCAGGAGTCTATTGGATAGACCCAGATGGTGGTTCTCATGGCAACGCATTCCAGGCCTATTGCGACCAACAGACAGACGGCGGGGGCTGGACACTAGTTTGGAGTTATACCTTTACCGCTTACTCAAGTTTCAAGAGTGTAGCAAACGCTGTCACGCCGCGTCCAAGCTGGTCAGTCAGTGGAGCTAACACTCGTGTGTCCACAACAGTTCCATTAAGTGAGACACATTACGAAGCCATAAACTTTGCTTTGTGGCGCACCATTGGTAAAGAATTCCTGATCAAGAGCAACATCAACAATTGGATCGCATGCAAGGAAGGCACTGGCAGTTTAGTGCAATGGAAGGCGGGATCAATCACTTGTAAACTGGTTAAACAGGTTTCGCAGCAGTGTGCTGGTGTGGTGCCAACATCGTTCAGGCCATTCTCCTATGGACCGGTCATCGAGGCTACAGACTTGTACTATTACTTTGATAGTAAGACAAACAATGATTGGCCTGTTCATGATCCATGTGCAACAGGCCAAGCAAATCATTTAAAAGGTGTGGCTAATCCACACGGAAATATTTTTATTCGTTAAAAGCTCAGTTTTCGTTAATTAAGTTTCGCACATGAGCCTAGTTTTCCAATGCTTGCTGTTTAAGGGTTTTTCTTACCCAGACGAGGCATATGAAAAAACCTAATTCTCACTCAAGAGTGTTTGGTTTTATTAGCCACAGGATATTAGTATCATACATGTCGATTTAAAAAATAAATAATGTGTTATTTTATGTTTAAGGGAAATCAGTGTGTGAATTGATTCCATCCTTCAATGGGAGTCTGTACTCGTCTTCCTCTATCACTGGTTACCTTCAGTTTTTAACGAATAAATTTTGTGTATTGGCTGATATCATATCCCTTGCGAAACAAAATGCTGCTCGGAACTGAACCTGAACTTGTAAGCAAAGAATCTCTTACTTCAGTCCTGCATGCAGACAAGATAGTTTCTTTCATTTACGTTTTGCGGTGGACCTAGTAATTCCTTCCGGGAAGTTTCACGCTGGACATTTCGCTTTCTTTCTTCCGTTCTCTTTCCAGATATATATTTTTTCTTTTTTCAGTCTATCTTTTCTATTCTTTAGGTTTCGGTGTTTAAAGCGTTTTTTCTGAAAAACGTTGTCTCACAAACCTCTTTTTACAGCCGCATCGCCTGATTCACCAATCAACGAACTTTTTGCGTTTATTAGTTGCCCTGAAGTTTTTCGGTTGCGCCTGGCATGGTAGAAAAAGTCAGTAGTAACCTTTTGATTTGACTTGCGAACTTTGAATGAACGTTAGAATTGTTTTAGTATCCTTGTCAACAAGATTGTACTTGACTACAGATAGCAGAACAGCTCGAGACATAAACCACTGAAAGCGCTAACCTTAATAAGAAAGTTGTTCCGTTCAAAATCATTATATCTTGGCTTTGACGGTCAGCCGACCTTCAAAGACCAGCTGAAGGTCAATCTCTTTCAGTGTCCATGTCGCCTGATCAGTGACACGTATGAAGTTCGTGTTCATTTATTTGAGGAATGTTACCAGCCTTGTTTCCAGGATCTCTCTTTTTCCTACCTTCTGGAAGAAGAAGGATCCTAAGAACAAGGTTAAAATGTTGCCAGTAATCTATTATAACTCAATCTCCTTTGGAAAACGCTTCTCGTAGTTTTGAAAAATCCTGAAACACTAATCGACCTAATAAAAGCTTGAAATGTTTGCCATGAATAAACTCAGCTAACCTTACAAGCTGGATAAGTTCCAGTGCAATGCAATACGTATTTACTTATATCGTAAATGGCACCAGGAGAGCACGTGATTTCAAGAAACCACAAATCGCACACTCATGCAAGAGCCGGAAATTACATCATATGACTATCAGAATATATTGATTTTTTAATTCAGGACAGCTGCCCAACAACAGATTTGTGGAAAACGTCCAGGATTTACGAGGGTGTGAGTGGACTGCAGTTCATCAAATTTGATTTACTTGTGATAAGCTGTCAAGGAAACAAAATTCAGCCATTCTGGTGATTGAAAAACTTTGAATCTTTTAGTCAGAAAGCCTGAACGTGGCTGAACTGCTGAGAGTGAAGTGTTCAACAGAAAAATCAAAGGATTAATTTGAAATTTACTTTCAAATCAACCGAAAAACACGCCATTCGCACATATATTTGAGCTTATTAACTACGCACTCGGCCCTAGTTTCCCGGCTCTCACTTCACATTTACAACACCACAATGCATATCGCTCGCTTATATCATTATCGTTAACCTCAACAAAAATTAAAATTCACAGAATAATACAAAAACAAAACCTAATTCTTATTTTCAAAAGTTGTTTCAAGATAGTGACTTGATTCATTTACAAGGCAGAAACTAAAACTGAAGACAAGATAATAGATAATTTGGAGTCTATTTAGGTTGGTATGTCAAGAAAACTGTCATGGTTGTACTTACTGCAAATAACAAAACTTTAACCTTCATTATCGTCATTATCTGATTTTTTATTTTATGTTTGTTCTATTTCAACAAATTCACTCAAGGAAGCCAAAAGCCAACGAAAATAAAGGACAAACGAGGTATGCGTAATAAGAGCCTTGTAGCGGAACTATCATCAGTGTCGAATGAGAATTAAGTAATATAAGACTCCTCAAGTAGTTTAAGGCCTGGATTAAAGGCTTTTACTGGTGAAAATAATTCATTAGTTATATTTCTGAAGGTATAAATGGCAATGGAACCAGATTTAGCACACAGGTTTTGACGTCCTTAACATTTTAAAGTAGAATTGGTACTTTTGAAAGGTCACGTGACATGTCGCGTGACGTTTCGTGGAAAACAGCCATTATTTGAGGAATTGGTGGCGGTTTTTACTAATAACATCCTGCAAAAACGCGTTTTAGATGCAGGTCAATTATTTCCATCCTCTCACGTTTTGAATGACCGTCCCTCTTTTCACAGAAAAAATTTTGTAGGGTAAAAGGTCCCTTTTTTCAACAAAATTCGATTTTTCATCATTTATATCTTGTGTAAACGAAATTAAGGGAGATCATTCCAAACGTAGCAAGGTATATAATTTAAATTTGCATCGCAAACGCTCATTTATTGACCAACAGAGTGAAAATTCGCCGCCAATTCGCCGATTTACCTAATTTTAACAAAGTGATCACGTGACATGTCACGTGATCAAAATAATATGTTAAGGCAAGGCAGGACGTCGAGTTTTATAATCAGGGAAAAGTTCAGCTTGGTGAAACAAATACAACAAGAGATATAGCTGCCTAACCATAATTCTACTTTACACTCCTGACGCGTAACAAGAAATAAAACGCAAACTGCGGTGCGTGTTATTTTTTATTAAGGTGGCCGAACACAGTTTTCGCACGCGCTTTTGCTGATGCAATTGAGCACGCGCACAAGGATTACAAAAAACAAACATGTGTCAATAGAGCGATCATTTTATTTACTCAACACCCACAGTATCTGTGCTACTTTTCTCTATAATTTAACGCAACGTATTGATGGCTTTAGTCTTTTATTACAAAGATATGTTAGAAAAGGTAACGATGTAAAGAACCCAGCAATTCTCAGTTTTTTCTTTCTTACCGAAAGAACCCAGTTAAATGCAGCGCATGCGTAGTAAGTCAAAAAATTGCGATTGAATGAAAATTGCACTCGGAAATACGCCTATTTCTCGAGAACCACTCATTAGAATTTCACGAAATTTGGCACGAAAATACTTCAGGAAATAAGTAACTGGAGTATTGAAAATAACTGAACTTTAACAAAGGACATTCTAGATATTCCAGTGAACCTTCAACAAGGGATAATTAAAGATCACTCTGTTAAATTATTAGCAAAATGGTGTTAAGTTGTGAGAATCGTTACAAACTTGTTGCATGCAAACTATAAAGAAAATCTAATGAATAGATTTTCTGCAAATAAAAAAAAAAGATTTTAAAGGCCTGTTTATATTTATTTATGTTGCCATGGCAACGGCACATACGTCAGCTTAGCCATCAAAAACCAAAGTTTGTGTTGTTAACTAACTTGTGGCCATTTTTGACGACCGAGAGATCAAGGGTTTTAGAGAAAAGGTGAATGAAACACAGGTATCAAAAACTGTGTTCAGCCACCTTAAGCTACGATGGCCAAAGAAAAAGAGTATTTACTCCTGACGCAGGCCTTAAACTGCTTGAGCACCTCTTCGCTTCTAACAAATTCAACAAAGATAATAGCAAACAAAACACAAAGGGCCACTTTGAGTTTGTCTATTTGTGCTGATACGAAAAGCCATCGTACTTGTCATCCAAAATACTCAAACAAATAATTAATTGATGATCTACACTTTCTATAATCAGTGTTACCAACAAAAAGCCTTCCTCAGTTGGTTCCTACAAGAATAACACGCGATGCAAACAAAGCTAATTGAAACTCGCGCCTAACTGAAATTTACTGGGATTATAGTATTAAAGAGCCGGGGGAAACCATTTGTACTTTTTCAATTCTGAATAACGAAATTCATTTTTTGCAGACAAGGTGATTCGCATTCAGCAGCGGAATTCATGCACAGCATCTGCGAAGATGAAACATGACATTCCCTTTCAACAAATATCAATATATTGCTAATTTGTTTTGATAACAGAGATATATTTAAGTTTGACTATAGTCTCCCAAATTGAAGAGAAAAACGTAGCAATTTTTTCTCAAGAACAAAAAACGTCAAACTTGAAAATAAATTCCTCTGAGTGTGGTAAAAGAAGACGACGAACTAGGCTAACAATCTCTTTTATTTTCGGGGGACGGGGAGGGAAGAGTTCACAAATACAGAAAATTATATTTACAAACTCTTAAACTCATCGTTGAAAGCATCTATACAGGATTTATCTAGATATATACACTTGCACAGGCGTCTTGTTCTCACAGTTGGCAAATAAAGAAGTTTTGAAAGCTTATTTTATTTATTGCCGAAGTTATCACAGTTCAGTTTTCCACTAGGGACAAAAATAATTATTTGTTAAAAAATTTCGTGTGTACGAAAAAACCTCTTCCACGGTTACTTCTTTCAAAGAATAAAATTATAACGTCACTAGTTATTTGATCTGAATTCTGTGGTGTCAGTTTTGTTGATTCAGGCCGAATCAAACTTAAAAGCAACTTTAATCAATTGTGCTTTGCTAAGAAAACAAAACGTGCCATGCCCATCAACACTAATTAATGAAGAATGGATATTCCATTAGAAAAATCAAGAATCGACCGGTACTAAACAAACCATCAAAAACATAATATTAAGCGGCTTTTCAACAAGAGACGCATTACGTTTTGAGCAAGGAGCAGTAAGTATTTCTCCATCTCAATATGGCTTCCCCAAAGCGCATTAACTTAGTATGCAATTCTTGACACTGTAAGTACCATACAGGAAAACATCGACAAGCGCTTTTTCTCTTGTGGTGTATTTATTGACCTGAAAAATTCTTTTGATACGGTGAATCATAAAATTCTCTTGCACAAGCTAGATCACTATGGTTTTCGTGGTATTATGAATAAGTGGTTCTCATCTTACTTGAATGGTCGAACTCAAACTACGCAAATTGGCTCTCTGATATATCTAAACGGAAAAATTAAATACCATTTGTGGTGTATCGAAAAGCTCAGTCCTAGGCCTATTTCTTCTCCTAATCTATGTCAACGATATCCAAGAATCCTCTGACAAACGTAAACTTTTTTTTTTACTTGCTGATGACACGAATGCCGTATATGCTGACAAAAATCTTCAGTCCCTTGAGTCGACTGTAAATCAAGAACTCTGCAAGTTGTTCGATTGGTTAACGTCTAATAAATTAACCTTAAATATTAAAAGAAAAAAATTTTGTTATCTTTAGACCAGCTCAGAGAAAACTTACTTATCACGATCCCAAAAATATGATATTCGATAATGATCAAAATAAGAATGTGGCTCTAGAATGTAAAGAATTTGTGAGAAATCTAGATGTGATAATTAACAATAATCTTTTTTGGAAACATCATATTGACCAAGTAGCTATTAAAATAAGCCGAACTGTAGGATTGATTTGTAAACTACGGCATTTTCTGCCAAAACATACTCTTTTAACTATTTAATTCTACTTTATACTCCTGACCCAGGCCTTAAATGCTTGAGCACCTTTTTGCTTCTAATAAATTCAACAAAGATAATAGCAAACAAAAGACAAATGGCCACTTTGAGTTTTTCTGTTTGTGCTGATACGAAAAGCCATCATACTTGGCATCCAGAATACTCAAACAAATAATTAATTGATGGTCTACACTTTCTATAATCAGTGTTATCAACAAAAAGCCTTCCTCAGTTGGTTCCTACAAGACCAACACGCGATGCAAAAAAGCTAATTGAAACTCTCGCCTAACTGAAATTTACTGGGATTATAGTATTAAAGAGCTGGGGGAAACCACTTGTACTTTTTCAGTTCTGAATAACGAAATTCATTTTTTGCAGACGTGCTGATTCGCATTCAGCAGCTGAATTCATGCACAGCATCTGCGAAGATGAAACATGACATTCCCTTTCAACAAATATCAATATATTGCTAATTTGTTTTGATAACAGAGATATCTTTAAGTTTGACCATAGTCTAACAAATTGAAAAGATATAAATAGCAATTTTCTCTCAAGAAAAAAAAAACGTCCAACCTGAATAAAACTTCCTCTAAGATCTCTTTTATTTTCGGGGCAGAGAGTTATAGAAAGTTATATTTAGAGAAAGCTATATTTACAAACACTTAAACTCATCGTTAAAAGCATTTATAGAGAGTTTATCAAGATATATACACTTGCACAGGCGTCTTGTTCTCACAGTTGACAAATAAAGAAGTTCTGAAAGCTTATTTTATTTATTGCCCAAATTATCACAGCTCAGTTTTTTACAAGGGACAAAGATTTTTGTTTTGCTCTAAATCGATCTTCAACAAACATTCATGTTTTCCGAAATTCTACAAAAAATAGTTATTTGTTAAAAAATTTTGTGTTTACGAAAAAACCTCTTCCAGGGTTACTTCTTTCAAAGAATATAATTATAACGTCACTAGTTATTTGATCTGAATTCTGCGGTGTCAGTTTTGTTGATTCAGGCCGAATCAAACTTAAAAGCAACTTTAATCAATTGTGCTTTGCTAAGAAAACAAAACGTGCCATGCCCATTAACACTAATTAATGAAGTATTGATATACCATTAGATAAATCCAGAATCGACCAGTACTAAACAAACCTTCAAACACATAAGATTAAGCAGCTTTTCAACAAGAGGCACAATCCGTTTTGAAAAAGGAGCAGTAAGTATTTAACAAGCTCCGGCTTCTGTGTTATAAGTTTTAGTTTTTTCCTTAAATTGCATTATTCCTTCCTTTTTTAGTTTTTCAGCTGTACTGAGCAGAGACTTTTCGTGCCGAGCCAATCAACCGAACTTCTTCAAGTTTTACTGTTTCAACGTACCTCCAAAACTGATGTTCTTCCACGTGAGCTTCGCTTTGGTTTTACTCTCCATCAGTGCTTTAACACCGAGGTAAGACAAATAAGATGGCTCTATAATTATCTAATTCGTTTACAACTGGAATTGCTTTTTTGTAAAAACTTTTCCTTCTAACCGCGTTACTCGAAAACTTCGACATCGACAGTGGGTTGCAATTGCATTAGAGCAAGACTCCTTTCGCGGTAGACCCGAATTCAATTCTTGGGCTATGCTTAAAAATGTCCAACTGGTATTCCTGAAGCCGTGCATTTGTCATTTTTAACCTTGAGCCTTTAATTCTCTAGCGCGTCCGTCACTTTCCGAAGGTAAAACGTTTTAAAAATACTTAATATCATATTTTATTTTACAGCGGCCACTTTTAGAATCGTAACATCAGTCGTAGCAGTAGTATGAAGTAGCTGACTTTCCAAGTCCTACTTTTTTAAAGGAATTTTATTGTTCTATATAATTCAGTTTTTCACTGAGCAGGGCACGTTTCATTCAGTCGTATATAATCTCCAAATCGCTTGAAGCCGAAAAAGGAACTAATAGTACATTATGCTGTACTGTCTTTTTAAATCATCAGGGGTTTGGAACAGAAGAGGAACAAAATGTGTGTGTTGGACATGGATGAAAAAGGAAATCTTTACCTTTACAAGTTTGCACTACTCTGCAAGAACGAGATTATCAAGCGACTGATCAATGGATCTTATCACCTTGCAGAACCGAGTGACGGACCGAGTACAACAGGTAATTCATTGATAAAACTCTTTTCATGGCATGAATGTGATCTTCAATGCAAGCAGCTTACTCTTGAAATGATTGTTTCATATTTTTTGCTAATGTATTATTAAGTTATGATGAAATAATTCATAGATTTTTCATTGAATATTTTCTGTGGGTCACCTGCAGGAAGGCTTAGTCATTTATCTCTGAGTCCTTTTCCGACTGAGATCCAGTTTGCGACAAAAATCTTGTAAAATTAAGAGGTGAATTTAAGGCTTTAGTTCTTGATTTTCTTTCTCATCGGCCTCAGCAGCCCATGCATGTTGACACTTTTGACGCTCGTCAGCATTTGAGGAGAGTTACCAATCATTTTTCCAGGATCTCTCTTTTTCCTACCTCCCGGAAGAGGAGGGATCCTGGGAACAAGGTTCGAATATTGCCGGGTGATTATAACTCAGTCTTTCTTGGCAAACGCTTCCCGTCGTCTTGAAAAAGCCTGAAACACTAGATATTGACTTGATAAAAATAATTGTTTGTCATGGATAAACTCAGCTAACCTTGCTGGCTGGATAAGTTCCAGTGCAATACAATACTTACAGACTTATTTCGCAAATGGCACCAGGAAAGCACGTGATGTGAATCATGAGACAAAACGCCATGTCTGCCCTTTAACGCCCAGGATCGTTATTTACCGCCGTCTGATTGGGTAAACCTCCGAACTAATAAATGCCGGTGTCTCGTGGCGGTTCTATGCTGCCAGCCATTCAGGAATATTGTTGATGATGACTTCAGTTTTAGTCCGCTTCATCAAGCGAACTGCGTTGGGACGTCCCAAACACTTCCAGAAGTTCAGTATAGCTTATAGAGTCGGCCACCCTGAGTATTTGTAACTAAAAATGCAAAAATTTTTCCTATTTTTAAAGCTGAAGATAACAATAATGCAAACAATTATAGGCGTATTTCTTTGCTGTCTAACTTTAATAGGATCTTCGAAAAATTGGCCTACTCCAGATTGGAATCTTTCATTGAGCAAAATAATATACTTTCTCCATCTCAGTACGGTTTCCGCAAAGCGCTTTCAACTTAGTATGCAATTCTTGACACTGTTAGTACAATAAAGGAAAACATGGACAAGCGCTTGTTCTCTTGTGGTGTATTTATTGACATGAAAAATTCTTTTGATACAGTCGATCATAAAATTCTTTTGCACAAGTTAGATCACTATGGTTTTCGTGGTGTTATAAATAAGTGGTTCTCATCTTACTTGGATGGTCGAACTCAAACTACGCAAATTGGCTCTCTGATATATCTGAACGGAAAAATTCAATACCACTTGTGGTGTACCGAAAGGCTCAGTCCTAGGCCTATTACTTCTCCTAATCTATGTCAACGATATCCAAGAATCCTCTGACAAGCTCGAACTTTTTTTATTTGCTGACGACACGAATGCCGTATATGCCGACAAAAATCTTAAGTCCCTTGAGTCGACTGTAGATCAATAACTCTGCAAGTTGTTCGATTGGCTAACAGCTAATAAATTAACCATAAATATGAAAAAAAAATTGTTTTCTTTAGACCAGCTCAGAGAAAACTTACTTATCATCCCAAAATTATGATATTCGACTAGTAGTAATCAGAGATTATGAGAGTGCGTTCGACGCTCTCACATTAATATATAGAGGATATTACACGGTGGCGAGAAGATATGAATTTTATGTTCTCGTGGCAAGAACAATATCTCACGAGTGAGCGAAGCGAACGAGTGAGATATTGTTCTTGCCACGAGAACATAA